>Ga0181393_1000416_pt1 | contig 15986 bp, 21 predicted proteins | sample 16SPOviralmetaG_FD_130122 | JGI IMG/M metagenome (GOLD analysis project Ga0181393, IMG submission 130122) | Marine viral communities from the oligotrophic San Pedro Time Series (SPOT) site, San Pedro Channel, CA, USA - 16 SPOT_SRF_2010-10-21 | ecosystem: Environmental > Aquatic > Marine > Strait...
AATCACAAATCCCCATTCGGGCAGTTTCCGAATTTTGCCCCGTAGTGGTTGAAAACCGAGTTGGGCCATCAATGAGAATCATAGCATAATCATCTTCAAGATTCCCTGCTTCTAAAGCATCCCAAGAATACCAATGTCCATCAAGGGGTGCGTGAATATAACGAGAACCTGAAAAACCATTTAACCAAAAGGAATCCTGTTCAATAGAAGTCATTTCAAAATGCTTTACCAATTCTCCTGTTCCCATACCCGAACCAAATTCTAAGACCTTAGAACCCGCAGGGACATTAGCAAGCATCCACTCAAAACATTGTTCCGTAATCGCCCAACCGCCAAGACCCATGTTGGAACAATTGTTGGGTTTAGTATCTAATGGTTTTGAAAATGAGGAACGGGGAGGGCATTTCACCCCCAATTCCCAAAAGGGTTTTCTAATTCTTCCTAACTATCGGTAGCGAGCCGACTTGATTCGGGAATCTCCGTTCAATTAGAACGAATAGAATTTAGTTAATAAATTTTTCTAAGCCCACTTCTTCGGATTTTCAGTCAAATTCCAACCGACTTCCACACGCAAAGCGTCATTAAGAACCGTCAAGACCTCATCAATCAAAATTTGAGGCATATTGTTCCCCTTCTCTAAGATTTCATAATGGGAAGCATCAACGATAAAGTAAGTATTTTTACTGTCTGTGGGGAGATAACAATTAAGAGCAATTCCGTCATAGTCAATCCACTCAAAACGCCAATCGTTATCGTGGTTATTCGTCAAATGTTCGCTCATCGTTTCAAGAACGGGATTATCCATCATAAGCCCACTATTGGACTTACGGGTATAAATACCTCAACATCATTCCGATGGGACTTCGTTTTCCACCGGGTTAAAGTCAATTTCGCAAACATCGTTATCGCAAAATCTTTCCACTACGATTTCTTCACCCTTGACACGACCAAAAGACAATTTACCGACCTTTGCATTCATCTCATTGTAGGTTTCTTCGTCAATGGCTTCGTATGGCATTTGAGGATATGCGCCATAGTCCAAACGAGGGAGGAAGGAAATACCCTTTAATTGATATTGGAAAACATCAAGGGCTGATGCAATCTGTCCACCTTCGCCTTCGGGGTCAAAAGTGACGGTGCATGAAACTTGATTATCCGCCCAATAACGCTGTGCAAGTGCCGCAAGGGACAATTGTTCCCACATGGAAACGGAATCTAAGGTTCGGACACCTTCGCCAACATCAACAGGGATTTCCACAACACAAGTCGTATCTTCCGAACCAAAAGCAGGTTCAACCTTATAGCCCGCTTTCTCTAAGGAAGGAACAAGAGATGAATTGATACCAAGTCGCATTCTTCTAATGTAGTATCGGCTTTCGGGGAAGTGAATTCCGGGTGTAGCACCTGCGAGCAAAGAAACTGTTCCCGATGGTTTGATACTTGTTGTCTTAATTGAACGAGGAATCGCCATCCAATCGGAATACTCTTTATCCAAATCTTGAATGTGAGCATAGCCCTCATCCATCCAATTCTTCAATTCTCCGACTCCACAATTAGCGACAAATTGAGCAATTCCCGACATTGAGCATCCAATTCTGCGATTTCGTAGCATCACCCGGTTAGTTTCGGGCCAATGTGTCTTACCCAAAGTGACAGTCTTGGCGTAAAGATAAGCATACTTCAAAGTGGTTTTGTAATCTTCAATGGATTCGTGATTGTTAGGGAATGTTTCAACAAGACAACACAATTCGTGAGATTCAAGAGTCTGTTCCAAACATGGATTTCCACCCATCGCTCGGCGGTCTTTGTAATCGGGGGCATCAGCCATGCGCCCATAGTCTTGCATATTCTTGAGCCAAGCATATCCCGGTTCACCATTGAGTTTCACTCGCTCGGCAGAAGGCTTGTAATCCATCCCTACTTCGGCGTAAATAGAATTGTTAGAAGTCCAACCATAAGTTGCTCGATGTGGATTGACTTCATAGTTTTTCAAATCAAGGTATTCGTCATTGTCGGGTTCTCCAAAGACAATTTCCGCCGTTCTTCGCACATTCCCTGCGACAACACACTTTCCAATGAGATTCATAATATCAACAATGGAAGTAATAGAAATAGGGTTGCCAATTTCCTTGTCCAATGTTTCACGAATAACATTATGCAATTCAATAAGGGGTTGTGGGCCACTTGACTCGCCACCGAATCCCTTGATAGGGACTCCTTCGGGGCGAATGGAATCGTAATCAAACTCTATCATTCCTGTTCCCATTGAATAAGAATCAAGAAGCAAACGGACTGATTCAACCCAACCCTCTCTTGTATCGGGAATTGTCCAATTTTCAATCCTTCGCTCTCTATTTGGGCCTTTGAGAACAAGTGTCCCTGCACCTTTGGTGTCAAATCCTACACCGACTCCTAACATAGAAGCATCCATAAGGAAACAAAACGGGTTCGCAAACTCTTTTGCGATATTGTCGGTGGAAACGAAAGCACAATTATTCAAAGCGGCAAAAAGTCCCTTTTCTTCGGTAATCGGCGTTCCCATAGCCCATAGTCCACGACCCGGAGGTAAAAACTTCATTTGAAAGATGCGGTCATACATTTCTTGGGCTGAATGTTGGGCTTTCCAAGAATTCCAACCAAGACCATGAGCATCAATGTGTTTCTTTTGCATATTGAATGTGCCTTCGACAACACGCTGAACAGTTTCCCACCATTGTTCGTTTTTACCATCAGTCTTCAAACGAGAGTAAGTCCGATTATACACTAATTCTCCCAAACCATTGAAACCAAAAGGTGCTTTCTTTCTTTTATATTTGGCTACGAAATTGTCCGATAACTTAAATGGTTTGGTTTGCATAATATCACTTCCTCTCCGCCGAATTATCATAATCGCAAACTGCGCCATCGGCGGGAAACTAATGTTGTGTTTGGAACTATCTAAATGTTGAGGCTACAATCAAAAATCTGTCTTCAAGACCCAATTGAATAGCCTTCAAGACCTCATTCTGTAATCTTTTGAAAAATGGTTTCATCCTTCTTCGACCTTGATTTTATGACATTGATTTGTTGGTCGGTGCGGAATCTTTGGGCTAACTGTCTTGGGGTCGGCACTTCCTTTCTTCCATTATCTTTCAATCGGACAATAATTTGTCGGGCGGTCAATTGTTCCATAATTCCCATTACTTTCTTTGCGGCTTCAAACATGGTTGGTTTCTTGTTTTGCATAATTTCACTTCCTATGATGTGCGAGGGGCAATCCATCCGTTAAGAATTAAACCCGCTTCCTTCCATTCCGCTTTGATAACTGCATCGTGACTACCTTTCAAAGTAATAACGGTCTTGGCTGATGCAACGGATAAGAGGGAAAGTAAATTGGCAGGGGTCAAATTGGTAATCCATGTTTGCGATTCTTCGGCATGAAGATTGACTTCATCTTGAGATAATTCCATCGTCAAAGTTTCTTCATCATTACTCTTAGATTGAAATTGAATGCCTTCATCATGCTTGATTGAAACCTCAAAAGTAGGAGTGTCTTTACAAGTGGACAAAAAGGCTTTCGTTTGTTTGAATGGAATTTCCATAGACCACTTAGAATCCGTTGGTGGAACTTTGTGCCTCTTCATCAAAGAAGCATTTTTGCACCTAACACGCTTCTCCACACCATTTGCTGACAGGATAAGCCATGTCGGGTCGTCAAGGTTGTATTCCATATAGAGAGTGTCTTTAACGACAAGTGATTTCGTCATGTCTTTCACATCAGCAATCAATAAGGCTACTTCAAAGGAGTTATCTTCTCCGAAATCATAAACTTCGGTGGATGCTTTCGGGATTTCCAAATCAAGAAGGGCGGTGTTATCGGAATTGAGAGTTCGTGTTTTGACACCACCTTTAGAAAATGATAATAAAATCATGTCGGTCATATTTTCAACACCTTTTACAAAGGCTTTAGCGGTCTTGGCTGATAATTCTATTTTCATGTTTATGCCTCCGTGAACCAATCAAGATTTCTTTGAGTGCTTTCGCTTTTCTTCCGTTCTCGGATTACTTCGGGTGTCTTAGGAGTCGTTCCCCATTCTTTGTTGATGAATGCTTCCACTTTCGCCCAAGTTTTACCCACAACGATTTTCTCGTCTTTGGCGGCTGTCCAATTACTAAACAAGGATTTTAGATTCGGAAAATGGTCATAAAGTGATTTTGCCTTCTCTCTTCCAATTCCGGGCATGGACTGTAAAAGGTTATGATGAGCATTACGAGATGATTTTACGGCGGTGACAGGGCGCACGAAATGGCCTTGTGATTCATCCTCTAATCTTAGTTTGAATGAATTGATGTAGCGAGCCGTTTCAGTAATTGTATCTGTATAGACCACAGGACACACTTCAACGGAAACACGGTTAAGGAACGCACGGAAATGCCCCCAATCGTCGGGGCTTGGGGAATAGAAGTCTTCGGGCTTCCCTTCCACAATGACGGCGTAGTTATCGTGAGATTCTATCATACGAGCAATTTGGTCTTGGAGTCGCTTTGACTTCCATGAGTTAAGCCCATCACCCCATGTCTTCCGTTCAAAGACCCAATCAGTATCGCCACATTCAAGGAGAACATCACCCACAGGCAATCGCTTCTTCTCATCATGCTTCAAAATGTGTGAAAGAAACTCCCCTTCGTTTGAATCTATGGTGATACGACAGGGCATACTCCTACATTGTGCAAAGGGGTATCTAAATGGTCGGGTTCAAGACCCTAATTACCATCCCTCATTGTTTCCATTTAAGCGAACAACCTTCGGGAGAATACCTGTCGCCACATACGAATCAATAACTCCTTGAACAAGACGGAAACTGATTCGGTGTGAACCTCCAACAGACCATCGGGATTCCTTGAGAGGCATTCCTCCCTTTGGCTTGGTGTAATCGTAGCCCTGCTTCCAATCATAGATAGTGCAAACGACTCCATCAATGCTGATAATCCATTCCTTGCGGATTTTACAACCTCTTCCATTCTTGTTATCAACGGAAGGCTTGCCGAAAATCTTCTTGAGCGTAGCGTAATCAACACGAAGGCTTCCTCCTTGACCCGATGTTCCTATCACATCAGCATAAGGAAGATTGGCGATAATTCCTCTTTCATTATCAAACCAACCATCTTTGAGGGCTTCTTGAATTCGGGTCGGACTCTTTTTGCGTCGGAACATGATTTTTGGTGGGGTAATCAAGTTAATAAAGTTTCCTCTTGTCAAATTTGGAATTAAATCAAATAAATGTGGGTTTTAGGTTGAATCCAAGTTAGACTCTTACTTCGTAAGAGTATAACTCATCGTTTTCGGGAAAGAAGACCAAGTGTTAATGCAAAAATACCTGCGCCCAAAAGATAAGAATTCATTGATTTTGATTCAGCATTCATACTTGGGTCTTGGTCACATTCGCAACAGTCATCGCATGAACCGCAACAACCATCAATATCTTTTCCGATAAAAGAGCCATCACAGTCATTACATATTGCTACATCATAGCAACCATAAGAGGTTTCGCAACATCCTTTACATTGAGCGCACATATCGCAAATATAGTCCGTAGTAGCATCCCTCCCGTATTTTTCACAGTTAGGGCAAGTCTTACTAATTTTTGTTTCAGCCGCTTGATTCTGTTCCATCGTTTCTTTTCCGATTGATATTTTCATATAGAGTCGTGCGCTCGGATTCCACGCTTCCTCTTCTAACTCTAATTTTATGGAATGATTTCCATATCGCTTCCTCAATTTGTCTTGATAGTTTTCCACCATTTCAAATGCTAATTCGGTGGGCGACCATGTGTAGCCAACATCATTATCGTCTTCATATTCTTCATACGGTAAATCGGAATCACGGATAGGATAGGATTTTTTGTAATACTCTTTCCTTTGCGGAGTTTGTAGCCACCCTGTCGGAGTCCCGTCATTTTCTAAAACCTTAGCATCCAACCAATCTTCTTTAGTATAACGCCAACGAGAACCCATGTTGAACTCACGCCAAACATCTTTGATGATGTTATCCAAGATTATTTTCGCTCTATCCATTTCTGTTTCTTCGGCCTTGTATTCGGAAGCCAATCCATAATAACCTTCTTCCTCAACAGGAAGCCCCACATAATCCGCATAACAAGCCTCGCAACAAAATGACCTTTCACCAATTGCTGTCATCACGGTGAATTTTGAAGGTGAATTACAAATAGCACATTTTCCTTCGGTAAGCCAAGATTCAGCCTTGTATTGACCTTCTTTATCCATGTAATCCGAAGGGTCTATCATTCCTGTCCCTCCGCACTCTTCGCAATCTTCTCCGTCACCATCGGCAGGGTCAAATCGTGTAGCGGAAGTGTAAGAAGTCAATACATAGCCTTCGCCTTCACAATTAGAACAAGATTCATAACCTTGTAAATTCTCATCTTCAACACCGACTAAATCAACCCATTCTTCAATTTTGTCGTAATCAAACCCTGCACTTTCAATCTCTTTTCTTGGCAAGTCATCATAGTTTTTTACAGAAAATTCAATCTTTCTTGCTAAATCGGGATTTTGGGCTTTCAGCCCGGCAAAGAAGTTAGTGTATTTCTCAACGGAAGGTTCGTCTTCGGAAGCGTATTCTTCTCGGAATTTGCGTTTGTTATCCGCCATGACAAGAACAATCATCGCCGCTTCATCGCCCATCATTTCCGCTTGTTCTATCGCTTCGTTCATTTCTTTCTTAGGAACATTTTGTAGCATCTCCATAATCTGTTCTAAATCCATTTCGTTTAGAGGCGCACGACTTTGCATCTCACCTTTCAAAAACCAATAAGCGGATTGGTCTTCGGCTTCAAATTGTGCATAATGTTTTTCCCAACAACCCTCACAAACGGTTAAGTCCTCCACATCGTCGGGAAGTTCCTTTGTTGATTTTTTAGTTTCTTCGTAAAGGTCGCCACCGCAATACTCGCAATCTTCCCACAAGATGCCATCTTTCAAATTATTCAATGTTTTACTTTTATTACAGGGGTTTGAATCACAAGTGATGATTACATCACCATTGTAGGGAAAGATACGAAAACCTACTCCACAACAAACGGGTAATTCTGTGCCATCTAAAATCATACCCATAACTCAATTTAGGCAATCCTGCTATCTAAGGCTTAGGAAACAAAACAATTAGATACACAGTCCACTAATGAGAAGGCATGGATGAACTTCGGATTGACGAAGAATTGTTGCATAAGTGTATTCAACAAGTGACTGTCGGAGATTATCAACATAGAGGAATCAAAGGTTTGCTTGAAATGCTTGCTATGGCGGGTTATCGTTGGCGAAACCCTGTAAAAATTGTGCTTTTCAATTCAAGCCATGAAAAAGAGGCTGATTTTGACGAGGACTATAATGCGTATCTTGACCGTAAGGCGTGTGGTGAAAACATCACATGGGAACAACATGATACGGAGGGTAAAGAATGAATTGTCCTGTTTGTAGCACAAGATTTAAGCAAAAAGAAATGACCTTAATCGGTAATGTTTGGGAATGTGGATGCGGTTATGCACTTTTAGATAACAAAAAGTCTAAGTAATGTGCATGGGGAAAATAATTGAAATTGAAAACCTGTGCTTAAGCGAAGAAAATTTCGGGGGCTTATGGCTCTATCTAAAAAACGCTACTTTTGAGTTTTACGCTGATAACGATGATTATGATTTCGCCGTCAATTTTGACAATCTAACTCACGAACAATTGAGAGCATTTGCCGAAGGGATAATATCCTATGTTGAAGGCGATACCTCAATTGAATAATCAATCTAATGGGTGTTGGATATTTTTGTCCCCAAGACACCATCGTAGTGTTTTAACAACACCTTGAAGGGCTTTGTAATTGCGAGCATGAAAAACCCACTTTTTGCTTTTGGGTGCATATTGAGTCATTTTTAACTGATGGAAGTTAAGGGTTCTTTCGGCCTTATCAAGCATAGCCTCAATATCATCCCATGTTCTCTCATAAGAGAAAATATCGGATTCTTGGTGGTCGGATAGGGTCGTCATGTTATCTTCTTTTTTAGATTTGGTATTTATACTTTTGCCCTTTCAAAAAGTTCCGTAAGCCTGTTGGAAACAAATTCGGGTAAATTCGTGTTAAATGGTTCGTAAATTTTGAGATATGGGGTTGTTAAAAGAAGGTGTCTGTGCTTCCCCCAAATGACAACAAGACTTTGTTTTCCCTGCCCCGCCCATGTTTTTTCAGTTTTTGTATAAAGAGTTTTTGCGATGAAGGAGGAAAATGCGGATTCTTGTTCAAGAGTCAAATTTTTACATCCCACATAGTTTTCACTATTGACTTTGGTTTTATCCATGTCCTCAAGTTTGACTTTCATAAGGGCTTCGTGAGTATTTTCGTTGAGAATCGTAGGGTCTATTTCATCGTAAGTGGTTGGCGAAGAATTGTAAATTGTAAAAACGATGTTAGGCTTTTCTTTTGTGATAAAATTGCATATTTTTTGTTTTTTGAAATCCGATTTTGCCGTTTCGGTCACAATGAAAACGATTCTTCCTTCACGATAAGCGTTAATCATGTTTTGGAGGGAAAACTCGTCTTCCATCAAACTATCAAAAGGTGGATAACGCATAAACTCATCATAAGTGGGTTCTTCATCTTCAAAGAAAGTTTCCATTTGAATTACTTGTTCAATAAACTTTTTTGGAGTAGGCATGATTGGGATTAGGTTCGCCCACTATCTAAATTGTCGGTTGTCCATCACCAAAAGGTAGTCGGACTAAACGCTTCCAAGTTAAGGCACGGTGGTAATAATCATCAAAGATGAGATAACCCGATATGTCAAAGGCTTGAGTTAGTTTTCGCACTTGCTCGGCACTAAGCGAAACCTTTTGTCCATTCTCAATCTTTTCCCACGCCGAACCAAAATCCTTCTTACATTTTGACTTAGACCATTTGTTGTCCTCTCGGACACGCTTCAATTTAGCCGATAAGGTCTTGATGTTGGCGGCGGAGTAGGTTCTAAATTCTTCGGAAGGAATCTTTTCAAGGGTTTCATATTGGGATAACAAAGAAGCCGCTTTCTTTTCACCAATCCCTTGAACACCCGGAATGTTATCCGATGAATCACCCGCTAAGGCTTTCCAATCAGCGAAATGTTCGGGCTTAACTCCAAACTTTTCTTCCACATCTTCGGCAGTAATTTCTTGACGGAAATTATGAAGACGAACATTGGGATAACGAAGCATTTGAAATAAATCAGCATCGCCCGACATAATCACGACATCGTTTTGTTGCAGGAGTTCTGCGAGGCATAATTCCGCAATTAAATCATCAGCCTCCAAATTTTCGTCATATCTTGCTTCCCATCTTGGTTTCAAGTCATTGACTTCAAGACCTGCTGACTCAAACACTTGGCGAACATCTTTGCCTTCGTGAGTGGATGCACCATCGGCGGCGAATGTGCGATTGGCTTTGTAAGCATCGTAAAGGACACCCCTTCTTTGACGACCTTTGATTCCATCAAAGCAAAGAATGACGGAACAAGATTTATCGTATTTGGGATTAACTCGCATTCTTGACATAGTGACTTCTAAGAATCCTAAATCGGAATTGAGGGCTTTTTGGAATTGATATTTTCGCTGAAACCAATTGATTTTCTTGCGCTTGAATTGATTATGCGCTCGACGCATTTTGCCTTTAGGCGACCAATGCTTCTGCATACGGCCTACGAAATAACCTGCATCAATGAGAATGACAGTCGCCATTGGTTATCTATTGTAAAACGAAGTATCTATGACTTCGGATGAAGGGGATGCAGGAGGGGTGGGAAAATGAAGAAAATCCCTTGCGAACCTGCGTGGTCATTGTCGCAAAACAAATCCCGAAGAGAGGTAGCCCCACTTATGTCGCAATTTACTTTTGTTCAAACGGGTTAATAAATGTTCAGTTAAGACCTTTCCATTTCTTGAAAAGGAATTCCGCATGATGGCTTAGTGGTTCGGACATTTTGAGTGCATTTTCGGGAGTTATCCATTTGTATTTGTCGTGTTCATCGGATAATATGACTTTAGGTTCTTTGCCACGAATACGAGCCATAATTCCATGATAGGTTTTTTCCATATCATCATCAATGTGAGGGGGCATAGTGCGAATGATGCAATCGGGTTCAAGACCCGTTTCTTCAAGGAGTTCTTGGAGGGCGCATTCGGCAGGGGTTTCCTTGCCTTCAAGTTTGCCACCGGGCAATTCCCAAAGTCCGTGCATAGAAGTTTCATTTACGGAACGACGAAGCAAAAGAATACGAGGTTTGCTTGAGCCATCAATGTTTAGTAAAATGCAACCTGCCGCTTGACGATAATTTTTGGTCATGGTGTGTTCCCCTGTTTCTTGGGGACAGGTTTTTGGTATTTAATGATTGCTGATGAAAATTTAGTTTTGAGGGCATCTTTGAACGGAATATCCTTTACCACTTGGTATTCAATCGGTTTTGTATCTAATCTCTCATAAAATTCGGGTTTGAAATAATTCAATAAACGATGAATGCCTCTTTTAGCCGATATGCGAGTATGGTCGCCAAAATTGGCAACAACCCTTTCGTGAATCAATGCACCTGTAAGGGGTGTGTCAGCGTTAGACAAAACCCACCAAATGTTCACTAACAAATGAACAGGAGTTCCTCGCCCACTCTTTTTCTGTGTTTCGGGACTGAAAAAACGAACTGAACGATTACAAGGTTTCCAACAATCATCGCCACAATAGTAATAGGCTCGTAGGTGGGTGGGTGGCCGTGTTAAAGGGGCGGAACAAAACAAACATTTGTCGTTTGGTCGGAACATAAGTTTCTTAGTTCGGGTCGGCATGATAACGCCCTTCAATGAGTCAAACAGTTATAAAAACCCTACTCTTTCTTACTAAAGAAGTAATAACCGATTCCTCCGATGGCAAGACCTACAATAGCGAAGATACCCATATTGGATTTTTCTTCGGTTGGTTCGTCTGTTGTGGCTATCGAATCATCACTTTCGGTGGAATCTGTTGTGCCACCATCAGTCACGATAACATCATCTTGAGTTATTGATAGGTCATCGTCATCTGTAATTGAGTTCTCTTCTCCGGGATTATCAATCGGTGTCGGTTCGGGAGTCGGTGCGGGGGCAGGTAATGGCACAGGGGCGGGTAATGGCATAGGGGCGGGTGCAGGTAGTGGTTGGGCTTGACGCTTATCTTTCGCTAAACCTGCGGGTGCGCCATTAAACTTAGCAAGCCACTCATCTTTACTCCAATATGAGGTAAAGCGTTTTGCTTTAACAGCACTATTATTTCCACTAATTGAATCAGCCAACGCTTGATGAAGGGTGTCATGTCCTCTTGATTGAAGCGTTCCTGTTGGTTTTGCATAACTTATGACATATCTTTGCTTACCTGCATAAGCCCCACCTGTGGACATCGTAGCGGAAATAGTGTTGGCTGTGCCTTGAGCATCAAAAACTCTATTTTGAGAGGATAACAATGAACTAACATTAGTGGAATTCAAAGGCTCAAGAGCGAACATAAATAATCTTTATTGAACCGACTATCTAATAAGTTCACTTAAGGAACAAGAATGCACCAATAAGAACAACGGCAATAGAACCGTAAAGTAAGGTGTTATCGGGTTCTTCGGGTTCAACCTGTGAAGAAACATCAGTTTGGGTCGTAATTTCTTCCTCTTCTTCCTCTTTTTCTTCGTTTTCCGTGACAGGTGGACTCGACGGTTGAGCGCATACACACCCATTCTCAATTCCATCTGTGTTTAAGTGTCCGTCACTACTTGTAAATCCTACAATGCAGTAAGTTTGAGATTCTTCCGAAGATGTAGCGGATATGCTCTTTTTTCTTAACCAATCCAAAGCACCATTGATAGTTTGAAATGATTGAGAATTACCATCGGGATAAGTCATTTTGACCCTATCATACTCTTTTATTCCACTTACTGCCCTTTGTGGCTCTATTTTTGTAAAACGAGTAGGATTACAACCCGAATCGCTGTTTAACAATAGCCTTCCAATGTTTCCATGATTCAAAGCGTCATGTCCAAACATAACTAACTCTCGTAAAGCCAACTATGTAAAGGGTTAGGATAGTAATGCAATTAACAAAATCACTCCGCCACCGATTAAAAGGGGTGTGTAATCTTGAGTTTCGTCTTGCGGTGGGGGTGCAGGGCCACCATCTCCTAATCCGCCGCCACCATTAGTGTCATCATCCTCAACAGGTTGTTTCTTAATGTAAGCATCGGCTTGATAATCCGAACCTTTGCCTTCATCACCTGCGCCTAATGCTTCTTTTAACTCCCCATATTCGTTAGTGGAATTGTTCTTAGACCAATAATAACAATAATCTTTATGTTGATTTTCGGGGTGCTTTTTCCAATGATGGAAGGCTACACAATTTGCGTCGTCAAAACATTTCTTAGCACAATTGCCTTCACCTTTGATAGTGGCTCTCGCACTTGGTTTGTAAAGGTCGGAACTTCCTAAACCGGGATAAAGTGATTTGTTGCTGTGTTTGGTAAAATTAGCCAAATAATCCGACATATCTTGAATTTCATCATTATGTGGGTTTTCATCTTGTCCATCGGGGACTCCATCTTGGTCTAAATCCGAAATTCCCTCTCCATCCTCATTACAACAAGCGGCGACTTGAGGACACGGACAAGTCGGCCCCTGATATTCTGTATTAAACAATTTGAGATTGGGACTCAAAGCAAAGTCAAAAACATTATGTCCAATCATAGGTTATTCTTGATACTTCGACTATCTAAGATTAGTTTCCGAAGATTTTACCTGCGACCTTAACGACTCCATAGACGATAAGACCTGTGGTTAGCAATCCAACAACGGCAACAGCACCTAAGCCGTAGCCAACCGCCCTTACTGCTTTTCCACTATCAAAACATGAACATTCAACCGTTCCGTCAGCGTTTGTGGAAGTCATAACATTTTTGCCTTCGGGACATTGGTGGTCATCACAATTTTGAGAAGTTGTATTTTCATCTAAATTTGTTTCCGCAGGTTCTTCCGTTCCATTTCCGCCAACATCTGTTTCCGAATGAAGCAAAGCGTGAGCATTGATACCAAAGTCAAGGGGTGATATTCCAAAGGACATAAGATATTCTTAATACTCCGACTATCTAAGACTAAATGTTCTTTTTTGCACTTGCGGGACTGAAAGTTTTCGGAATTTTTTGGAAAATTTTCGGAATTTACTTTCTCATCACAAGTATTAGAGCCAAAACTCCGACTCCAATTCCACCATAAAGTAAGGTTTTGTCTTCTTCGGGTTCAATTTCGCCACCTGTTCCATCATCAGTCAATGTTTCCATGTCGCCGTTAGAATCGTCGTCGCCGTTGGTATCACCATTGGTATCACCGTTGGTATCTTCATTAGTGTCCACACCGTCAAACTCATCTTGAGTCATAAATGGCTTGACTACCTTTGGCTCATTAGGACTAAAAGATTCAAAAACAAAATTTTCCCCTTGCCCCCTGTAATATCGTGTCATAAATCCTTTTCGGAATTTTACAGCATCAGTAGCGTTAGAAACGATGCTTCCGAATCCCTCTCCCCTATTAACGACATAAATACCTTGTGTGGCATCCCACTTTACAGGATTAGTCTTTCCGCTTTTACCAATCATATCTTGACCATTAGCGGCAGTAGTATAATCAGCATCAGTATAACCTGCACTATTGGTGACTTTATCCGCATGGAAATTTTTATTTTCCGCATTTTTTAACAAACCGTAAAAACGGTTATTGTCAAGATTTTTCCCGAACATGATATTTATTTATCATTCCGACTATCTAATATCATTTCTTCATCCAAGATTTGCTAAGGGGTGGATTTTCTAAATATGAAACCATTCTTCGTGCGAGAGTGTGGGGTGAAAGTGATGACTTTTTCATTTGACCTTCAATGAAATTACAATTAGAACACAAAACTCCCCTTATTTCATTGGTGTCGTGGTCGTGGTCAATGTTAGCGGTGCATTGATGTGAGCCTTCTTCCATGTTATGCGATATAGGGTCGCCACAACATTGACAATTTGTGATTGAACGGACTTGCGTTTCATAGATGTGATAAGATGCTATACTATACTTGTTTTTGGTGCGACTACATTGATAACAAAAATGTCTTGATTCGTGGGTGTCAAAACCAAAGGCATCGTTATCACAATCCTTAATAGAACACTTTTCACCATGAAATTGAAGGGTCTTACCACAATGGTCGCATAATTGGTATTTTGAATAGCCTATGCGTTTGTATTCATAACAAAATTGACATTCAGCAACCTCATTTTGTTTGACAGGATTTGGAACTGTGGAAACAAGCCCTTCCTTTATGGCTTTAACAAATGTTTTAGGTCGGGCAAGGTATAAATGCCGTTCTTCCACAAATCTTTCCCAAACACAATAATTTAGATTTTGCCAAGCGTTGAAACAACCACCACAAACATACTTTCCTTCTTTGGAATAAAATGTTGATTTTCCATTTGATTTGGCTTCACAGTTAGGAACATCACAATCACGACCAAAATAACGATACTTACGAGAGCAAGGCTCGCATATTTGATAGGTTTTGTTTTGAATCTTACAAAGGCGATTACAACCACCTTTACAAATTCCTAATGGATTCACACCCTTAACTTCACGCAATCGTTCTGTTTCGGGGATAGGGTCAAGCGGAGAGGCTTCCCAACCATACATGATAATCACTTTCCTTGAGGGGGTATTTGTAGGTTAAGGAAGTCCGATTCCCAAACACAAACATAGTTATAGCCCATCTCTTCTAAAATTTGCTTCTTTTGCATGGTTGCTTCATACAATTCACCATAAGTTTTCTTGACAGTCTTATTCAAATCTTCGGCCTTGAAAAGATAGGGATTTCCATGAAAATAATCGCCATGAAATTCATAAACAGTATTTGTTTCTTCATCCCAAGCGTCAATAAAGAACCACTTTCCGTCATTATATGGAATTCTATGCTCTTTTCCGCCGTTTTCGTTGTGAGTGAGTTTCCTACCTAACTCATTTTCCACTTCCCGAATCCATTGACTCGCTATACGAGAACCACCCGCATATTTCATTTTGATAGCACCAAAACAAAACGGAGAAATTTGATTTTCGGGTATAGTGGATTTTCCACCCGCCCAATAAGGGGCAATTGTTTTTGAAACATACCACGCACCATTCATTTGAAACGCTTTACCACCATAATTTTCGGGGTATTTGATAGGTTGCTTCCTCGTATGGCCTCTTCGTATGTGTCGGCGTAGTTTTGCCCCAATACCGCCATTTTTGGGATAGACATAGACAACATTATCTTCACCCCACTTAAAATATCTCCTTCCAATTCTTTTCGGGTTGGTCTTAGAAGAAATCGCTTTCCCCTTAGAAGTTTTTTTCAATTTTTCTTTGGCAAAATCTCGGTCATTAAGACAAATGATTTTCATTAAATCTTCAATGATAATGTTGATACAATCGGCAAGGTTAGGATAGTCCGTTTTATCTTCGTGAATAGTGAGTGAGTTATTATCCCCATCTTCTATTGTATTAATTCCATATACTGATTGAAAAAGCGAACAAATAACACCTTTTGAAAGAAGGTTATTGCCTATGTCTTCGGTTTTGATTCCAAAAGTATCTTCAAAGTAAGAATGTATAAATCCATTCAAATCATTTTTCAAACCCTTGATTTTATCGTTGTAAAATTTATGTATAGATTTTTCGCTAATCCGACCATTGTTGGTTATGTCTTGATATTTGATAACATTCATACGAAATTTACCATCCTTTCCAAAGTAAGACCAATAAATCTCGTCATTGTCCTCATACAAGTAAGTAGTATAATCTTTACGAACAAATGATACGCCGTGCGGGTATGGGAAAACGAATTGCTCTTGAGGTATGTCAAGGGTAAAATTATTTAGTATGTCATTTACAGTTTCGCCCACATAAAT
>Ga0181393_1000417_pt1 | contig 15984 bp, 20 predicted proteins | sample 16SPOviralmetaG_FD_130122 | JGI IMG/M metagenome (GOLD analysis project Ga0181393, IMG submission 130122) | Marine viral communities from the oligotrophic San Pedro Time Series (SPOT) site, San Pedro Channel, CA, USA - 16 SPOT_SRF_2010-10-21 | ecosystem: Environmental > Aquatic > Marine > Strait...
AACTCCACCGGCACCAGATTTTAAACCAACGACATGCTTATTAGCAGCAAAGGTGTGATACTTACCATCATCAGCACCTGCATGAATAATATGTAACTTATCATCTGAGTCTGAATACTTAACGACTTCTCCACGCATTAAGGTATCACCGCTTGGGCTTGTTATAGTCTCACCAACCTGAAACGTAGTAGGATTAGGATCGGTAAATTTTATAGTAGGATTTGAATATCCAGTTCCAGGATTAGTTAAAGTGAGTCCATTTACTTTACCATTATTACTATCGATCGTGGCTACGATTGCAGCACCAACACCATTTGAATCAATTACTGTAACTGTTGGAGCATTAGTAAAATAATTATTTCCGCTATCAGTAATGTTAAGACTTTGAAGTGCGCCTGAACTCAACGTAGCACTAGCCTGTGCACTATCTCGGGTATTGTCCAACGTAAGTACGTACTTGTAAGCATATTTACCTTCAAGATCATCGAGCTCATCAATACCGGTGTCCATATTTTCACCGGTGTATTCATATAGTTGACATCTCATCTTAAATACTGGAAGATTACTTAACTGATAAAACGGTTGTTCATGTTCTACATGTGTTATTTGAAAAAAAGATTTACTTAAAGGAAGATAAATTACATCACCTTCAGCAGGTCTTTGAACAGTTATCTCATTATCATACCTTGCAACAGTATCTGCCCATCTTCTCCTTGATACGACAAATGTTGCCTCATCTCTTATCTCTACGCCAAACCTAGTGAATAGATCTCCTTCACCTTCAAATCCTTCGGTATTCTCAATATACATTTCAAGCATGTAAGATGAGTTAAAGCTTGATACAGGATCGTCGCCGAGTATCTTATCTTCATTTACAATATCTCTTGGCAAATAGTATACGTCTTGACCATAGGTCTTCAACGCCTCAATGACTATATCTTCATAGAGGTTCTGCTCTGATCTTACTTTTTGACTGAAATATAAATTTGTTGACATATCATCCTACGAAAAAGTCTGGTGGAAATTCATGTTCTAATCTCAAGTTCTCTCGAAGAGTTGCTATCTCTGCGGTTGCATCATCATATATCTGTCTTCCGTTTAAAATGACTCCTCCTGGTAATTGCATGCCTTCAAACTTAATTAAGTTTTGTCCCCACTGTTGTTTAATTAAAGCAGTAGTATATTCTTTTACAAACATGTCATTAAATATTGAAGTATGATCACTGTCATTAACTTCTGTGTAAACTTCAGCTACTATATAATCACCTTCTTTAATATCACCATCAGCAAAGTCTCCAAAAATATACAATCTATTTTGTCGACGTGAAAACTGTACTTGTGGATGACCGTTTAATTTCATATCCAGCATAGAGAGATACTGCTGCATTTGTTCATAATAGGCTAGGTCACCTGCAAAGTTCATTAAGTCTGCGATGTCATTTAACATCATCTGATATTTTATGTCAAAAAAGTTACGCGAATTATTAAATGAGCTTGCTAAAGGAAACATTTTTGAAACAAATAATATGTTACTGGCTAATGTAATATACTCATTAGATACGTCTGTGGCTGTAACTAAGTGTTTAAGATACGTTCTTACGGTAGCATCTGAATGAAACTCGCGATAATACTGTAATGATTCGTCGACACGATCTTCCAGCTGATCTTCGTCTACATTGACTTCAATAACTGGTTCACCTAGTCTTCTCTTACAGTAATCTATCAGTGTTGCTCGTGAACTTGGAACTGCCATTTTTAAATCCTTATTTTATTCTATTTATAAGGACTCGTTCCTAAAACATCCTCATCCCATGCGGCTTTTAACTTATCTATTGTATCAGCATTAGTAATAGCACTCGCTGCTGGAGCATCTCTAAGTTTTTTCTTCTTAGCAACACTAGCGGTCTTAGCACTTGCATCATCTTCTTCTAATGCTTTCATGTATACAACATCTTCAGCGGTGAGTAGTGGTCCTCTTACTTCTCTTATCTTATCTTTAAATATATCTTTTGCTGCATTAATATCTTCAGTGATAGCTACTTTATCATTATCAAACACCCAGGCATTTCTAAAATGCCTGTCTGGTACTGATGCTGGAGCAGCAGCAATTACTCCATCTTTATCTTGAATCATTGTAGTCATTTCTCTCTCCTTATGCTACTAACTCTTGATTAATCTTCCAAGCATTACGCCACGTTCTATGACTTGGTAAGTTTTTCTTTTTACAAATTATTAGTCTCTTACGATTTGACTTATCATAGTCTTTCCATACATGTTCTGGTATATCTTTCATTATTAAATATTCTATTGCTTCTTCTTCTGTCATCTTATCAACTGGTTTTGTATTATGTAGTAGATAACCTCTCGTATGTTTCTTAAAATCTGGTTGTGCCTCGTCTTTCTTCAGTTCCCAATAAGACTCGACTGGTGGTAATATTCCACCTTGCATTGCACATGCTAGCCAGTTTGGATCTGGTATCGTAACTTTTGCAGGTGCATCCGGTTCTTTAGGATCTTCCCAAACAACTCTGTAATCGGATTGTATAGGCTCAAGTTTTTCTTTTGCCCAGTGTAATCGCTCCCATAAATGTATTCCCTGAAATTCAGGTGTTTCAATTGTCATGCTAAATCTCCTGATACTTCTCCAACAACCAGTACATCATCAGTTACTGTAACTCCTGATACGTGTTCTAAAACATAAATTCTGCAACTAACTGTTAAGTTTTGACCAAGTGAATATAATGTAGCAGTATGTCCACTTCCAGAACCAGCAGCTACGGTATGAACGTATCCATTACTTGCCATAGCATTTGTAAATACGCATTTATAGTCACCAGTTCCTCCATCTGTTATAGAAGCATTATTAAAGCTATCTCTTACATAGTCTGATGAAGCTGTTCCATCAAGATTAACAAAATGTTTAGTTAACCCTTGTTGTAAGTTTGTATTATTCGAACCTTCACCACGAACGTTAACAGAACCAGCAGTTGTCTTACCTTGTATGGTATCTATAACTAATGTACTCATGATAAGTCTCCAAATATTGCAAAACTAATTACTCTAGGATCATTAGGTGTAGCGTGTGCATACTGAAGGTCTAGGTCAATAGTTCCTGCTCCTAGTGCATCACCGGGAGTTGAACAGTTCATTAATGTATTGTTACTAGATGCTCCACCTGCACCAGTGGTTGCAGCGTAATTTGCATTACCCATATCATTAGCAATAGTCACTCTATAATTTCCAGTAGCTAGGTCTGTTATACTAGTTATATTAAGGCTGTCGTTAATAGCAGGTGTATTGTCTCCACTCATTCTTAACCAACATTTTGCCAACCCTTGTTGCAAATTAGTAGTGTTGGTATTTTCACCTTGTATCGTAACCTGACCAGTATTTGATATAATCATAGAGGTCGTATCAGAGTCATACTTTAAATTTGTAACCTCAATATTTGTTCCTACTATTGTACTCATGCGAGGTCTCCACTAATTTGTAATCCAAGACCACCATTATCTACAGCAGCTCTATCACTTACTCTGCGAGAATTAAGAGGACAAGCAGTGGTAGAGGTAATAGCATATGTGTTTCTTGAATCTGTAAGTACAGCGTAATCATTGTCACCCTGACAAGCAGTAGTAAAACAAAAATTTATACTACCCATAGCATTTGAAATTCCTATTGTGTAAACTCCAGTACCTCCGTCAGTCATTCCACTTACGTTAAATGAATCTCTTGAAGCTGCTCCACTCGCACCTCCGTCAAAATTAACCCATACTTTAAGTAACCCTTGTTGCATATTAGTTGTGGCAGTACCTTCACCTTGTACAGCTATAGATCCTCCAGTAGTCTGTCCTTTGAAAGTATTCGTCTTGATCTCATACTGACCTGCAACGTTTTTAATTTCATCTACTTTTATTTGACTTGGCATATCTTTATCCTTATGCTACTCTATAACCAAACATTTGTGTAAAACTTTGTTCTCCGTGACCTCTTAAAATATTATCTGTAGCACTACTATTTGTGTAGTTATATATGTAAGCTGTTAGAGTAAGGTAATCAGTAGTTCCGTTAAGATGTGTCAAAATAGGACCTCCAACGTTTGTTTCTTTAGCAGCACCCGCCTTTACACTAAGAACTTCTCTAGGTCTATGACCCCCAGACGAGTTTAAGTACGGTGAATTACCAGTTGAATGACCTCCATCAGAACCATTTTTAAAAACAGCTGTTTCTAAATACACATTATCATCGGCGCTTTTAGGAATCCACTGTATACTGCCATAAATAAAATAAAATCCAGCAACTTTTGGTGTATAACGATAATTCGATGTATTAAAGCAATCATCTTCATCGAATATTTTAGTATTGAGACCAACAGTAGTTCGAACATTAGTTGCAATGTTTTGATCAGCACCTAACTGTACAGCAAATAGATTTTGATTATTTCTAGTTAAATCTACTTTACCAGTACTATTAATCGTCATGGCATTAGTTCCGTTAATGTGTTCTATATTTTCGATTCCTAAAGTACTCATACGACTACTAACCTTCCTCCACTGTTCACTGTCAGTGTTACTCCACTCGCAACGGTAATTGGTCCTGCTATCATCGCGTTCTCTGTAGCCTCGATAGTCGTGTTTGCAGTTACAGTTTTAAGTGTAATTTTAAATCCTATACTTTTTCCTATTCTACTTAATGCCATTACTTACCTCGTTGGCCATGTTACTGATGAATCATCTAAATTATAATTACTGTCAAGTTTTGGCGATGCGCTGGCAGGTAAGTCTCTTAGTGCCTGCATGTATGTCTTTAGTTCTGTGCTGACTGCTACACCTGATGAGTATGCCTTTACAACTTCCCAGTCTAGTGCAGATAACTTCTTATCTCTTTCCACTCTTAACAATCTTTCCGCTTCACTATTATCGAGATCAGCAATCTTATTATTAACTTCTGTCTCTGTAGGTGCGGTTTGACTCTTATCAAGCCACTCAAGCCCGTTAAATGTGTCTCCTCTGAGTACCCATTCGGCGCCTGGTTTTAAAGCTTGAAGAGCATCTGCAATACCATACTTCATTTTATTCTCCTTTAAGTGCCTTGACTTCGGCTTCTAATGTTTCTATTCTTGCCATTGCTTCTTGTAATGCTTTGACTGCTTTCATGTAGAGTATAGAATATTTAACTGATTTAGTTTTTGTTCCTAAATCCTTATTATTTTCATCAAGGTCTGGATTGTCTTTTACAAGACCATTCATTCCTGCTGTTTCAACTTCTTGTGCAACAACACCTAATCTCCAATGAGCATCACTATCCCCAGTAGCAACATCTGTTTTCATTTTATACTTACGCACTGTTAATGCTTTGATGTCGTCCCATTGTGATGAAGCATCTGTTATTTGCTCTTTAAGTTTTTCATCTGATAAAGCACCATAAGTGTTATCGTGATTTTGAACATCTCCATCAGACCAAATAAATATTCTTGATGTATTACTTCCATCCATAGCTTTTAAAAAGTAATTAGTATTATTATCTGGAGAAGCATTAGAAAAATCCATAAAAATCCCATAAGGATTTGAGCCTGCATCATGTTCAAGATGTAAAATTACTTGATTACCTGTCGTTTGTTTAGCAGTAATTTTTGCCCCAGTTGCTGGAGTGCCAATACCTACATCACCATCAGCACCAATGTGCAATCTTGGATTACCATCGCCATCTGATAAGATAATGTTATTGTTTCCTGTTCTTATGTCTATGCCACTAGAGTTTCCTTGATAACGACCAACTATAGTGTTTCCTGAACCACTAGTTACTTGAGAGCCTGCACTTCTACCAACAAATGTATTATTACTCGCTGTGACTGCAATTCCAGAAGAACGCCCTACAAATGTATTATGTTCACCAGTTTGGTTTGCATAACCTGCTTCACGACCAAAAACTGTGTTGCTTCCTCCTGTAGTGTTTAACTGTGATGCACCATACCCAACAGCTGTGTTGTTTGAACCTGTTGTATTAGTAAACATAGATTGATAACCAAGGGCAGCATTACTAGCACCTGTAGTATTTGCTTTTAGAGAATAAAAACCAACTGCTGTGTTGTTGGAAGCTGTGGTGTTTGCATACAAAGCCTCATAACCTACTGCTGTACTTTGATTACCTGTAGTGTTTGAACGTAAAGCTCCACTACCAACAGCAGTCTGACTGTATCCTGTAGTGTTTGTGTAAAATGCAGAATTACCAATAGCTACGTTTGACCCATAACTTGTTGTAGTGCTATATCCTGCACTTTTACCTATATAAACATTACTGGCTGACGTTGTTATACTTTTACCAGCATGATATCCCACTACTGTATTGTTACTTGCCGTTGTATTTGCATTGAGTGCATCACGACCAATACCTACATTGCCACTACCTGTAGTATTTGTAACTACAGAATTTACACCTATAGCAACATTATCAGTTCCTGTAGTATTGTTATACAAAGCACCACTTCCAAAGGCATTGTTAGCAGCTCCAGTAGTATTTAATGTTAATGAGTTAAACCCAACTGCTGTATTTGCAGTTCCTGTGGTATTTGCACGCCCAGAATAATAACCAATAGCAGTTAACTCTGTACCTGTAGTATTACTATACCCTGCCGTATATCCAACTGCTGTATTGCTATTTGCTGTGGTGTTTGCAGTTAAAGCACCATAACCCAATGCAACAATAGCATCACCAGTAGTAATTGCAGTTCCTGCTTCATCTCCAACTACCACATTATAATTACCACCACTTGCAATAGAGTTACCTGCATTGACACCTGCTCTAAAGTTTGATGTTCCTGCTGTGGCTGTAATTAAATCTGCACCAGTTTCTAGTGTAGTATTGCCTGATATTGCCAAAGTTCCATTTATATCTGAATTACCAGTGGTAAAAGTAGATGTTCCATTATTAATAGCACCGAAGCCACTTGTGATTGTTCCAGCATTTAATGCACCAGTTGTAACTATACTTGAACTACCTGCAATAGGACTTAATACAGAAGCAATAGCAGTTCCATCTATTGTAATAGCATCAGCTTCTAATGTTCCATCTACGTCTATATTACCAGAAATATCTAGTGAAGTACCAGTTAATACACCGGTGACACCGAGTGTTCCTGCCATCGCGACATTACCATCGAACGTACCACCTGCAGACTTACTGACAGTATCTGCTACACTAAAAACGTCATACACTGTGATCGTAACGATATCACTCGCAGCCGCGCCTTCGGCCAGAACTATCGAAGTTCCTGACGTTGCAGTATAGTCGACAGGTGCGAGTAGCACACCGTTTTGATATACATCTACAAAGTTAGCGTCAGTATAAGATAGAGTTATACCTTCAGAACTCGCACCAGTGAAAGACGTTTGACTTCCAGTTGCAGTATAGGTATGTACTCTTCGTACACCGTTACTTGGTGATACACCAATGTATGTCATTACTTCTCCTAGGTTACATTAACTTCAGGATCTACTTTTTCTTTTACTGACTCGATAAGTTTACTTGTAAACACGCTCTTTGCCACGGTTACCTGATCAATTTGAAATTTTAAGTTTCCCTCTTTAGTCTGCAGGTCTCTAATTTGGTTAACCATATAAACTTGTTCTTGAGAGAAACTATTAATGTCGTGTTCTTTACCATCAATAGTTATAGTATTAGCTTGATTTTCGTTTTCCATAATATTTCCTTATTATTATATATTAGTTTGAGCTTCAGTAAATGCCTTATATGCAGCTTTGACTGTGTCAGTCCATACAGCGTTCGCAATTGCCTGCACGTCTGCATCTTCACCAGAGATGTCAGTCGCAGTATGTGTCCATGTTTTATTACCATCGCTATCTTTAACATATGTAGAACTAAAAGGTTGCACCACGTGCCTGTGATAGCTCCTTGAAATTTCTGTATCATCTTCTTTAATTACAGTTGCAGTTCGAACTTGTATGTTCCATTTATTTACGACTTCAATCTTGTCGTTTTCAGTTTCTTTAGTTATCGCCATTTTTTTCTCCTTTATCCGTCTCTAGAATCCACTAGAGATATAGGCTATTTATAATATATAATTATATTAAAATTCTTTAATACTATGCTGTATATGCTTTTCCAGCTGTTATCGCTGAAGTAACTGCTGTCATGCTTTCATTTGTCCAGTAGTCTTTAGCTTTCATTAACTCTAAATGCCCAACATTTCTATCAACACAAGATTGCTTATCTTCTGCTGATTCATCTGCCATTGCATTACCTGCAATAACATCAGTAATTAGTGTAACACTATGACCCATTGCTGTGTAGTCTTGTGCTATTTCTTCTTTTGTTTTTTCGTCTGCCATTTTACGCTCCTTCTAAGGTTGTTATTCTGGCTTGTAATGCTGTTACTTGTGCTGATAATTCTTGAACTGCTTTTATTAGTGGATGAACAAACATCTCTTGTGATATACCTTGTATGCCACTTTCTTCTAACTCATCATGCCCACCAAAATCTGTTATGTTATGAGTAGCCATTGCAGTTTTTACTTCTTGAGCAATAAGACCATACATTTTTTTTGTATGTTCTGCTGTTGTTTTTGAAGCATTATAATCAGGTAAACTTGAATCTATTTCGGACTTAGCTTTCCATTTAAAAGTGACTGGTCTTAAATCATTTATAAAGGCTAAACCACAATCTGTATTATCTATTATTTCTGTTTTATATCGTTCATCAGAAACACGAACCCAAGAAGCATTTACTGTAAATTGGTTATAAACTCTATCATTTCCAGTTCCCTTACCAAAGGTAAACATATTATCTCCAGCAGGTGCAACACTATGACCTAAAGCTAACCTTTGATATCCTGAAGCACTACCTGCGTTAATACCATTTCCAATAAATATATTTTCAGAACCAGTTGTAAGAGGTGTACCTGCTGTTCCACATTCTCTACCTATAAAGATATTTGCACCACCTGTAGTTATATTTGCTCCTGCATACGAGCCAACTAATGTACATTGACCTGCTGTTGTGAGCGCTTGTCCTGCTCTTTCTCCTAAGTAACAATTTGAACTACCAGTAGTAGTACTAAGACCTGCATTTTTTCCTATTGCTGTATTTTCATTTGCAGTGGTGCTATTAGTTAAAGCTGTATACCCAATAGCTGTGTTACCTGAAGCTGTGGTATTTTCTTCAAGTGCCTGAAAACCTATTCCTACATTGTATTCCCCAGTAGTATTTTCAAATAAAGAACCAAAACCTACAGCTACGTTACTTGCTCCTGTAGTATTAGAATACATACTTGCATAACCCATTGCCGTATTGTTAGATGCTGTGGTGTTTGAACGTAATGAGTTCATACCTAATGCAGTATTGTTTGCACCTGTAGTATTAACATAAAGTGAAGCCGTTCCAATAGCTGTATTCTGTGATGCGGTGGTATTTGAGATTAAAGCATCACCACCTAAAGCCACATTGTATTGACCAGTAGTGTTTGCTTTTATTGCTTGATATCCAACTGCTGTGTTGTAAGTTGCTGTAGTATTTGCTTGTAGAGCATTAGCACCAACTGCTACGTTGTTAGCTCCTGAAGTAAGAGCTTTTAAAGAATCATTACCAACGGCTGTGTTTTCATTTCCAGTAACAGCAGCTAACATAGTATTAAATCCTACTGCAACATTGTCACCTCCAGTTGTAATTCCTGATGCTGCTCCTGAACCTAATCCTGTATTATTATATCCTGTGGTATTTGCTGTTAATGCACTTTTACCTATTGCTACATTACTAGCACCAGTAGTGTTTGCAGTAAAAGCAAAAGAACCTACTACTGTATTATTTGCAGCAGTCGTATTTGCCAATCCAGATTTTCTACCAATAAATGTATTTTCAACACCAGTAGTGTTTGCTTTACCTGCTTGATAACCTATAGCTGTTAATCTAGTTCCAGTTGTGTTTGCATAACCAGCTTGATAACCTACTGCTGTATGCTCAACACCTGTAGTATTTGTATAAAGAGACTGATATCCAACTGCGGTGTTGTCTGATGCTGTAGTGTTTGCATTTAGAGCATTATAACCGACTGCCGTATTTTGGTAACCAGTAGTATTATTATTGCCAGTTGATTGTCCTATCAAAATATTTCTATATCCAGTAGTATTACTAATTCCTGCATTACGCCCAATAGCTACATTTTGTTGACCACTTGTATTTGCTGATAATGCTTGCTGACCTATTGCAATATTATTATCACCACTTAAAGAACCACCAGAAAGAGCTTGATCACCTAAAGCCACATTACCTGAACCAGTAGGAAAGTTACCATCTAGTTTGATTGTGCCACCATCTACTGAGAGGTTACCATTTACAGTAAGCCCTGATAGAGTGCCAACACTTGTGATATTTGTTTGTGCTGCTGTTGCAAGCGTACCTGTAATTGCACCAGTTACTCCAAGAGTTCCACTTAGAGCTACGTTCTCTCCGCTGTCAATAGTGATAGCATTAGCGTTGGCGGAGTTACTGATTCCAGTTATTCCTTCTTTACCTATCTGTGTTAATGCCATTCTTTATACCTTTATTTTTTACTTTTATGCATCTGTAAAATAAATTCCGCTGCAAACAATTTGACCAGATGCTGATGAAAGATTATTTGAATTTAAGTTAGCAAGAGGTACGTTATCTCCGCCTTCAACTAGATTGGCAACAGCAGCATTATTATTAAGTCCTAAAAATGCGTAAGTATAACCACTGCCTGATACATTTAAGTATCTACCATGAATAAAATGTCTGCTTAAAGCGCCACTTCCGCTTCTACTAGTAAAGGGCCACCCCTCTAAAGTTACAATGTTAGAAGTAAAAGAGTTTCCACCTCCATCTAATTGAATATACATGTTAAAATGTACAACATCGCCAACTTTAGTGTACTCTGCTTGTCGTACTGAATACTGAAATGTAGCACCACTTGATACTAAATTAGGTGTCCAAGTTCCTTCTTCATAATCGTCAAGAGTATTTGAGGCAACATTCGATGTCGAACCTAATACGATACCAGAACTAGTACTGTACGGTATTATATCTCCAGCTTCATCTATTTTCCATCTAGTGTAGCCGCCTGATTTAAAAGCTAATCCATAATCAATGTCATAAATTACAGAACCTCTTGCTGTATCATTATGACCGTTACCACCATCAAATAATATACCCATAGGTGCTTGTTTATTAGCAACCATTTGTATAAAAGATGAAGTATCACCTTCAACAATTAAACCAGTTGTGCCATCTCTATATCCTGCAATGTTTGAGGCTGTTGCAGACCTTATGTGAAGTTTTGTTGCAGAGCTTGTAAGTCCAATACCAACATTGCCTGACCCATCAATACGCATACGTTCTGCAGAATTTGTTCTTATAACTAGTGGTTGTGCACTGTGAGTTCCCACAATAGATGCAGAAGAAGCATTACCACGTAATAGTAAACCTGAGTTACTACCATCTCCAGTTATTGAAATTTCATTTCCAGCACCAAGTATTATATCATGGTTAAATATAGCAGTTCCTGCATCTGACATGTCAAGTGTAAGGGCAGTTATTACAGCACCACCATCATTACCTTGAAATTTTATATCTTTGTCTTGTACGGCAGAATAAATTCCAAAATTATTACTTGTGTCATAAAGAACTCCAAATATAGTACCAGTATCTGCTAAATGTATTTCTCCACTAGTCGCTGCATCTAATTTTATTGTATCTGCTGCGTCAATAGTAAAGGTATCTGTGGTTGTAAGTGTATCACCATCAAGTGTCATCTCATCAACTACTACGCCTGCGTTTGCAGTGACTGCACCAGTTACATCTAATGTACCAGTAAGATTACCGTCGGTAAGTATCTTTGCTAATTCACGTGATCTTGTCACTACCAGGACACTCCACTTGCTGTTGCCGGTGTTTTCATTGCAGATATTTGACTAGCAATGTTATCTTCAATGTTCTTGACTTCGTCAGCACCGAGTGCATCTTTTGCCCAGCCAATAGCATCTGCTTCAGTTACGTCTGCATATGCCTTTGGTGTGCCTACAAGAGTTACGCCTACTGACCCATAAGATGATCCAGTGTTACCATCTGCATCTTCGTCTGAGGCTGTCCAGTGTATTGTTGTTATTATGTTCTCATTGTCTCCACTTTTTAAGTCTCTATCCATTGATGCTATTGTCCATGTTACTGCCATTTTATTTTCCTTCTAAGGTTGTTATTCTTGCTTCTAATTCTTGTATGGTCTTAACGAGTAAAGGTACGAGTTTGCTATGGTCAATACCTTGATATTTTGCATTTCCATCTGCATCAATTTCGTCTTTAGCTCCACTTACTGCTTCAGGCACTGTACTAGATACTTCATGTGCTAAAAACCCATCAACTGTTTGTCCAGTAAGACTTTCTTTAAATACAAATCTGCATGGCTTTAGTTGTTTTAATCTCGTAGTTGCATCGAAGTCATAAGAGATTGATTCTTTTAATCTATAATCAGAACTTGTATTAAATGTAGTACCATTTCCATCTGCTGTTTGTTGTATTGAACCAACACCACTACCATTTGACCTTACAAACATACCAAAAAAAGTACTTCCATTGTTTGTACCATTTTTAATTTGTAATCCAGTATATGATTGTTGGTGTCCAAATATACAAAGAGTTGCTTGATTAGCAGTCTGTCCTATACCAACTTGACCACTACTATGAATACGCATACGTTCATTACCAGAAGTAAAGAAGTTCATTATATTACTACCACCACCAGTTTGAATAGATGATGCACCGGAACCAGCTTTAAAATAAAATGAATCACTTGTGGTAGTATTATTTAAATATATAAATTGATTTCCAGCACCAGCGACATGAAGTTTTTGACTTGGACTTGCAGTGCCAATACCAACATTGCCTGCCGTATCAATACGCATACGTTCACCATTATCACCATCACCACCAAAGGTATGAAATCTTAAATCGCCATTAGCCGCATCACTACCTCTAAAAGATTCTATACCAATAAAACGAGAGTTTGATGCATCAGTACTAAAGCCAATTCTTCCTATGACTGCGTTATTACTTGCTGTGCCGTTACCCACAACAATATCGCCATCTTTTAAATGTAGTAATTTTTGTGGGGAAGATAAACCAAGACCAACATTCCCTGAGGAATCAATACGCATACGTTCTGAAGCATTGACAGAAAATCGCATATTATTCCCTGAATGACTATATGAGATTTTACCTATATCATCATCAGAAACATCACCAAATAAAATAGATTGGAATGTACCATTAGGTCCAATAAACTGTAAATCACAACGAGTACTGTCATCATCTTCTAAAACTAATCCTGCAGTAGCATTTACACTTGATGCACTACCACCAGTTCTAATATGCACTTTATTTCCTAGAGGTGATGTATCACCAATACCAACCTTGCCTGAAGAATTAATACGCATACGTTCTGTAGCATTAGTATAAAAACGCATTTCTGCATTTTCTTTTTGTTCTATTATTGCTGAACTACCACTAGTATAGATTTGAAATCCATCAGTTGATCCAGTACCAGTTGTGCTATTTGATAACTTTAACCTACTTGCACTTGAACCATATATTTCTAATGCAGTTCCACTAGGGACAGATGGACTGTTAGTACCAATACCCACATTGCCACTGCTATTAAATACAGCTACAGGTGAAAAAGTATCATTACTTGCATCTGCATCTGCACTACCAACAGATATTTCCAAAGCATTTGTTACACTTTCTTGACAAGCTATCTGCCAATTATTATTTGAACTACCAGTTGTTTCAAAAGTTATTTCTGGTGATGAACCCTCTATAAATACGTCACCATTAACATGTAAGGTATCATTAGGACTTGAAGTGCCTATTCCAACATTCCCTGACGCATCAATACGTACACGCTCAGAACCTGCAGTTCCAAGTGTTATAACATCTGATCCGGGAAATGCTATTGTAGTATTTGTGTCTGCATCACCTGCTATTGAGTCTAATTGAATACTTCCTACGTTAGTTAAGTTAGCATCACTCATATCCAAACTACCGGTAACATCTAAGTCACCACCTACGCTGACATTTCCACTAAATGTTCCACTCGTTGCTGACAGCGCGCTTGTTGGAGGATGCGTTACTGATGCGATAGCTCTTGATAATGTAAATACGAATATATTATTTGTGCCTGCCGAAGGTGCAGGACTGAATGTTAGTGTCGTTCCACTTACCGTATAGTTTGCCGTGTCCTGAATAACACCGTCGACCGATACGAGTATCTCTTGCTCAGAACCGATTGCAGTTGATAAAGTAAAAGCAGTAGTGCTGTTATTGCCACTAAATCTTTGTACTGCCGGAACTGAAGAGAATCGACTTGGTGCGGTGTTACCAATGTAAGTCATATTATGTGATCTCCATAATACTCATAGTAGTTGAAATTTTATCTGCCACTGAGCAGTCAATTTGAATTTTATCTGTCGTCTCTAATACTACCTTACTGCCTGATAGAATTTCAAGTGAACTACCTACTGGTACCGGTGCGTCCTTTAATAAAAATGTAGTCGTGTTCGTGGCAGTTCTACCACCACCACTCGTATCAGATACGAGCTTTACTGATGCCGTGACCTGCGCGGTGTGTACGTTTGATAGTACCATTCCTAATATCACAGTTGTTGTACTGCTTGGCGCTGTATATAAATCTTCTGGAGTACCTGCACTTGCCGGCATTACGTCGTGTGAGACTACTTTAAATGTATTTGCCATATTTTCCTCTTATCCTAACGCAATCGCTAATGCTACAGCCGTACCTGCAGGATCAGCATTAATCTCGCCTGCCGAGTCAAATGCTACGTTTCTTATAATTTGATTTATTTCACCGGCTGAGTCAAATGCTGCAGTTCTCGCAATTGTTGCGACTGCGGCTGAGTCTAAAAGATTTGTGATTGTCTTATTGCCAAGCTTAATAGAGTCGGTAACTTCGAGTCCATTCTTGACAACGAAATTCTTTTGTGTAGCCATCGGTTCCCTCTCCCCAATGAATTATAATTCTATTTATACAAGTTACTAAGTAGCTATCTCAGTAATACTCATATTTAATCCCCAGTATTTTTGTGTTCCGCCAATACTACCACCAAACCAATAATAAATTCTTGACGCACCTGCTGCAAGAGTGCCTCTAGTATCATCTGCTCGATATGCTCCAGGGTGCCATACTTGCGTTACGCCATCATGGTATATGCCATAATGCGTTTGATATATAATATGCCCAGCACTAGAATTTGCTGAACCTGCTGAATAATCATCGGATAGCGAAAGAGCAGATCTAGTACCATTACTAATATAAAACCTACCATTTAAATCTATAGCAAACTTTGAGTTAGCTCTTTTTGCAGTAATAGATAATTGTAGCAAAGGTGTTAATGAAGCGCTATTCCATGCAGTTGTTTCTGTAATATTTCCAGTTCCATCCCAGTTACTTGCAGCACCAGAACCAGAATATGTATAAACTTGACTTGATACACGCTGAAGAACATCTCCAGCAGCTACAGGAACTGAAGTTAAGAAACTACTACCTTGAACTAAATTAGTAGTTGGTACTTTTTTTACTCTTGTTAATGCCATGTCTTCTCCTACACTATCGACATTGATCCGTTAATGACTACTGAAACTCCTGAGTCAATCGTTATTGGTCCTGCGACCATTGCATTATCATTTGAGTCTAAAGTAAATCCTGTTGATATACTATTTCGATTCTTTCTTACTGGTGTACTCGTAATTCCTATCGCATCATTTAATTTAATTGCAGTAATCGTGTTATCTGAAACTGTGCTTGTACTATGTGCGTGTCCCATCGCAGTTATAAAATCAATTGCATCAGTAGAATCAATAGCTTCTGAAAATGTTATAACACTTCCATTTACAGTGTATGCAGAATTAGGTGATTGTATTACACCGTTAATTGAAACTATCAA
>Ga0181393_1000421_pt1 | contig 15822 bp, 15 predicted proteins | sample 16SPOviralmetaG_FD_130122 | JGI IMG/M metagenome (GOLD analysis project Ga0181393, IMG submission 130122) | Marine viral communities from the oligotrophic San Pedro Time Series (SPOT) site, San Pedro Channel, CA, USA - 16 SPOT_SRF_2010-10-21 | ecosystem: Environmental > Aquatic > Marine > Strait...
AATTAAAAGAAGATGTTGATTCTGATGATGTTGAAGTTCCAAAAAGTAAACCTTCTCCATCTGTGGGAATTACTACATTCACTAAAAAAGATTTAGAAGATGCGCAGCTGGACGCGATTATGAAATATGACGCGATGAGAAAACAAAGAAAGAAAGAAAAGAAAGAAGCAGAGATGGTGGAAAAAGAAAAGAATAAAGTTTTGAATAATATTCAGAAGGCAACGGGTTCTTATTCTTATCGGGATGGGTCAAATCGATGGGATAATTGTTATTAATGGATAAATGAAATAACCCAACCCAAATTTGTAATCATTTTATAAAATTAAGGGTAGAAAAAACCCAACTTTGTAATTATTTTATTAAGAAGAATTAATACAAATTTGGGTTTCGGGATTATTTCATTTATAATAATTAATAATTAAAAACTTTAAAAAATAATATTTATAATATATATAATTATGGATGAAAAACCAGCCAAGCAGAAAAAGAAAGCACCGAAAGTTTATAAAGTAAAAGACCCCGAACCGTCATTAAGATTCGATGATATACACGAAAATCTCCCGTCTATGCCTTCATTACTTTTGATAATTGGGTCGGTACGTAGTGCCAAGAGCAATCTTATATGTAATATATTAATGAACCCCGAGATGATGAAAGACCGATTTGACATCGTGAAGGTCGTATCGACCACGTTGCATTCATGTCATAAAGGAAAATTACTTGATAAATATTTTGACGCGACTTCCGAATATTCCGATTCTATTATTGAAGATATTAAAAAGAGTCAGAGTCAATATGAAGCAACTGAACGCCCAACCTTTGCTTTGGTACTTGATGATGTTTTAACGCAAGACTTTTCAAAAAATAATGCAGTAAGTTTTTTCGCTACTCGTTTCAGGCACTACATCGATATGTTCATTATTGCGACTCAATCATTTCGCGCCGTTTCCGGATTAATACGTAATAACGCGACTGATATTATTATTACAAAACAACAGAATCAAAAAGAATTGATGAAAATTATTGAAGAATATGGGTCGATGTTCCCGTCATCTGATGGCGCGGGGGACGGTGAAAAGAACCTGATGAAAATGTATTTAGAAGCGCATAAAGAAAGATATTCATTTTTATATTTGAAATTATCAGAAAATCCGCCCCATGCATTTATTCGATTTGAAGAACAAATTTATCCAAAATAAATTATCACAGATTATTTAATTTTATTATTTTTTTTTTCATTATTATTTTAATATAAATAAACATTATAAAATGGATTTATATTCTTCTGATGTTGGGGCAATACAAGAAGGGAATATGCGGGCAAAAGCAGTTATGGACGCAAACCAAAAAATTAAAACTCATAATGACGATTTAGCGGGGCAGATTGCTGGACTCCGCAGCCAAAATCAAACGGCGGATGTTCTTGAAGCGACGAAAGACGCAACCAGCCAGTTTTGGGCGACGGGAAAAGTTCCGAGTCAAGTAAAAGCATTTCAGTCTCATTTAGATAAAGGTGGTACTCTTTTTTCTAATCCAACCACCCAAGCGCAGGAAACTTCCGGCGGGGCAGACGTTGGAGAAGTTGGAGAGACCGGTTCGGCATCAAGAGATATTGGAGATTTAGAAGATGTCGGAGACGATGTATTTGAATCGGGTGAAGGTGAAGGTCTCGCAAGTAGAATTGGAAGTAAAGTTGGAACTCTTGGTTCAGTTGGGATGGCTGGTTTAGATATATATAAAGATATTAAAGCGGGGGGAATTGCGGGAGATAATTGGGCATCAAAGACTTCAAATATACTTCAAATCGGTGGGGCGATTGCTGATGTCGGTGGAACTGTATTTCCCCCAGCTGCGCTACTCGGTGGAGCGGTTGATTTAATCGGTGGAGCATTTGGAGAAGTTGGAGACTTCCTTGATTCCGGAAAACAGGATAAGGCTGCCGACCAACTAAAAACGCAGGAAACCCAAGCGCCGATAGTCGCGCAGTCATCCACGCCAGCTTCGACGGGTCGAGTATCATAAAACCCAAATTTGTAATTATTTTATTAAGAAGAATTATTACAAATTTGGGTTATTGAAAATAAAATATATCATAATATAAATGACGTATAAACAAGATTTTAATAGAAAACATAAAATTAAACCTTTATCAACATCTCATTCATTAAAAGAGATTTCCGATTTATCCGGATATGAATTAAAGGGAATAAAAATTATTTTCAAAAAAGGTCAAGGTGCTTATAAAACCAACCCGCAGTCAGTTCGACCGCAGATAAAAGCACTTGGAAAAGGCGGTGCTGATGCATGGGGATATTCGAGAGTTTATGCATCAATCAATCCAAAAAGTAAAGCATATAAAATTGATAAAATCCATCTGAAAAAGAAATAAATATGTTTTTTAATTTTTTTTTAATTGTTTTTTAAATATATTCATTATTATAAAATGAGTTCATATTGGAAAGTAGATGACACGATGCGAATTGGTCAAACCTTTATTTCTGTTCCATCCGAAAACGGTTTGGAATATTCCCCTGAACAGAAGATTCAGATATATATTGACCCTTCAACCAAATTTATGTCAGGTAAAGATTCTTATTTAGATTTCAATTTTAAGATTTCTCTTCCCGCGGGTAAAACCCCAACGAAACTCCAACTTGACGAGATGGGTGGAAATGCATTAATTCGAAATATTCGCATTTATGACGGTTCGCGCGGGACTTTACTTGAAGAGATAGATTCATATTCTTCTCTATGTTCGGTTCGTTATGATTATGATACTGATAATTCTGCTCGTAATTACAGGGCACTTCGCGAAGGTTCTTCGGTACATAATATCGCAAATGCTGGGACAGCCGGTTCGTCCCAGTCTGCTCTCGCGAACACAGTGACGAATCCATATTTCAAAAAGACAACTGGAAATCAAGTTTCTCCCGCTGATGATTGGACTAATAATTCATTCTTAACCGCCAAACTATGTATCCCCCTTCATACGGGAATATTTGCGCAGAATGAACATATCTTCCCGCTTATGATGACCAACGGATTATATGTCGAAATCGATACTATGCCAGCCGGAGACGTTATTAAACAGTTAGACTCCGTCGTTCGCTTCCGCCGTCTTCCCCTGAATCCGGTTTTCCATTCTCTTAATGGAGACGTAGCAGCCCCCGATAATTGGGCAACCGTTGGCGGTGTAGCAGCCAAAACGACTTTTTATATTCGTTCAGATAATAATTTAACGGGAGATGATGCAGTCGCCAAATTTCCATTTGTAGTTGGAGAAACTTTTAAGTTTATTAATAAGAACTCCACGGCAGCTGCGGGTATTTCTGATATGTCGGGAACTATGAAAATCGACCAAATTAATCTCTCGAATAACGGTCTTATTGAAATCGTCCTTGATGGAGCGGGAGTTTCAAATAACGGCGCAGCTGCGATTGATATTCTTTCGGGGGCATTCTGTATGTATTCGACCGCGGTTGAAGACGCGACAGATTATGAACCGAATTATGTTATTTCAAATGTAAATCTTACAGTCGCCCAAATTCATTTAGACCCAGCATATGAACGCGGAATGATTCAGAAAGTAAGAGAAGGGAAGAATATTGAAATAGATATATTAACAGCCACGAATTACAAAACTTCAATTCTCGCATCAGACCGTCAAACCACCTTTCAGGTATATGCGCAGAATAGTCGGGCAAAATCTCTTTTAGTAGTCCCCCAAGATAGTTCGGTTTATACTTCACAACAGAAAATTTGCGGACTTGGAACTTATGAAATCCTTAAAAATATTGATGATGAAGACGTACAACTAAATGCGAATCGCTCGGGTTATACTGGAATATGCGACGAATTAAAAGACATTCAATACACCTTAAATGGGCGCTTGACACCGTCAAGACCGATTGACGTTTCCAAAATCGCATCCCGTGCTTCCATCGATGCATTCCATCTTTACGAACTTGAAAAATGTTTGGATAATGCCGGAATCGTTCCCCGTTCATTCAGGGCGTTCAAAGATAATTTTATTTTCGGAAGGGGTTTCGGTGTAAATCAAGGCGCTCTCGACCTTCGCGGAAAAGACCTTGCCGTCATTCTGAAATATACGGGAACGGGAGTCCCAGCCAAACCAAAACTTTTTAATTCTTTCGTTGTATCGGTTCGCCGTCTGATGATTGGTCAAGCATCGGTCTCTGTAATTGCTTAAAACAAATTCAAATATATATTTTTAATAATTTTAATAAACCCATGTAAATAACTTTTTTTATTAATTTTCCAATCTAATATTTAATATAAATAAATATTATAAAATGACTTCTCGATATGTTGAAATCCGCCCTGATAATGTCCCTGCCGATGGTGTTGTATCTTTTAAAAACGGTTTTCCCGTTCTATCTTTTACTGTCTCTGCGCAGGATGGATTACTAGACCCTGCGTCTATCAGAATCGTGGGAAATCTAAATGTTTATTCTGATAATGATTCGCCCGCTCCAACCCCCGCGCAGGCGGGAGATAAAATAACCATGAATAATCGTCTCGGTATTTATAATGTATTCGATTCCCTTACTATTCGCGCCCATCGTTCAAAGATGATTTGCGAACAGATAAGGCACTATTCAAAATGGTATAATACATACTCGGCACTTACTTCGAGTTTAAATGACCAAATCGGGCATATGGGAGAGACCACCCTTCAAATGCCGAACCCTGACGCGTTCAGAACTTCGGTCGTTGAAAATAACGCAGCCGGCACTCAAACTACTAGTTTTTCGGCGCATCTCCCCTGTGGATTCTGCCAGTCTGGGAACTTTGTAGATTTAAGGGCAGACGCTTTTGGTGGAGTTCAGGTTGAAATCATGTTGATGCCAGATGCAAACGTTTTATATTTTGAAGATGGAGTCGTTGGAGCTGGTCTCGGTGAAGCGCATTACAGACTTTCAGATTTGAAATTATGTTGTGAAGTCCAAGATATGCCCGATGATATGCGCAAGTCGGCTGCGAATGGAACATTTAATTTCAACACGATTTCGTCTCTCTATACTTCCATCAATTCAACGAACGCCCAAATTCAATATTCTCTCGCCCTTAAAAATCTTCAATCTGCTTTTATGACTTTCATGCCCGTCGCGAATATCAATACATTAACAGCAGACGGGAACGCGACAACTTATCCTTCAAATTTGTCGGTTAATGCATCCGGCGGTCAGTTGGCTGCGATTAAAAGGGTACAGTTTTTAAAGGGTGGAACTAAATATCCCGCGGAGTTTGATTATAATAATGTTATTTTAGATGACCCAAACACCCAGCTCCCCGACCCGCAAATTATAAAGGGTCTATATGATTCAGTAGTTCCCGAGTTTTCACAGGTAAGAACTACACTTTCTCCCGAGAATGCTAATCGCAATTATCTTATGGGAACTCTACAAGAACCGACATCTTATTCTCGACTCCCTGACGGCGGGGCGGTCATGGGTCTTGGAGTTCGATACGGTATTGGAGACGCTGGTGAAGATTTTACTAGTCAGCAATTCGGAGTTTCGATTGAATCTGAATTAAATACTGATAATCCCGTCGGAGTCTTTTTATTCTTCAAAGCGAAAGCGACTCTTGTATATTCTCAAACCGGAGTTCAGTTAATTCAGTAAAACCCAAATTTGTATTAATTCTTCTTAATAAAATAATTACAAAACTGGGTTGTTTTCTATCCGGTCTTTTTTTAAAATAAATTTGTTTTTTTTATAATATATTCATTATTATAAAATGAGTTATTCCGAAGAAGGTAGTATTCCCGATTTAATTTCGCTTTCCCAAATTCCCGTTAATTTTCAACAGAAGATTGAAACCGACCTTCTTGAACCCGTAGTATTTAATCAGGGCGACGCAGCCCGCGATGGATTTTGTCGATTTACTTTACAGAATAAAGGATTTCTTCATAGTCATTCAAAATTATTTCTTTCCGTTGAAGCAGGGACGGGTGTAAATGATGGATATTTTAACCCCGTGACTGGTATTGGTCAGATAGTTAAAAAGGCTGTTTTAAAAATTGGAAATAAAACTCTGAATGAAGTATCTAGCTGGGATGCATTATTTGGCGTTAAATCTTCATTAATTAAGAATGAAAATAATGTAGAGAGAGAAATATACACGACGGGGCGTTTTATGAACCACGCCTTTGATTATACTAACGGAACAAAGGACACCGCACCGACTTATCAGTTAGATAATGGATATGAATATGAAGCAGGAGAACTTCACGTTCCGACTTGGGCGTTGATGGATACGGATAATAAGGCAGAATCTCCAACTTATTCGATTGACCTTTCTGACCTTTTCCCGTTTCTTAAAGTGAATCAGTTGCCCCTTTATATGATTAATGAACCAATAAACATCGAATTAACTTTTTATCCCACCACGGGATACAGAATCCAAGTCGCGGACTCGGATGATAATAATTCGGCATCTCTTATTCGTCGTTCTGATTTGAAGTTCTGCGCTGATTATGTATATTATGGAGAAAGTGATGAAATGGAAAGATTCGCGAATGCTAATAAAGATATGAGTTTTTCTTTTGTTGATTATCGACTCGTTGAAAGTACGGTTTCCGGCGGTTCTCTAACAACTGGAATTATTCGAAATTTGGGTATGGCGAACCGTCTAGTCCCGAGAATTATTACATGTTTTGCGGATTCGGGAATCGGCGAACAGAATATTTTAACTCAATCCAATTCTCTCGCTCCCCCGCGAGACGGACAGGGAGTCCCAGGCATAGTTAGATATAATATTAGATATAATGATAGATTCGAGTTTTCTTCTGATGTAGATAATACGGCACGGCTGTTCTCTATTCTAACCGATTCCGAAGGAGTCCCGTTCTTAACTCGAACTGAATATTCTGCACAGAAAGACACGATTTCAACGAATACTCTAAACGGTCGCGAACAGTCTTCAAATCTCGACGGAGCGTTCTTTTATCTCGGTACAAAATTAACCGGTGGAAGAGTTGGTCAGCGCGGTCTTGAAATCCATTTCTCTGGTAATTATGCCGGAAGTGGAGCGGACGTAATGCGAAACTTTTGTGAATATCTACGCGTCGCCCGTCTATCGAATGGAATGTTTGACGTGATTAATGCTTAAACGAAGTAATCTTTGATAATAACCCAAATTTGTAATAATTCTTCTTAATAAAATAAATCCAAATTTGGGTTTTTAATCTTTTTTTATTAATTATCATTTAAAAAAATAATCTTAATATATATTATAAATATATGAAGATTAATTCTGAAAACTCTATGGATGAAATCCAAAAGGCAAGACCGCATCTAAAAACTAACACCGTGAAACAGTATGAAACCCATTTGAATAAATTGAAAAAGATATTCGATTCGGATAATTATGATTTCCTTGATGAACCTGAAAAAGTTGCCGAAAAACTAAAAGATAAAGCATATACTTCTCGAAGAAATACTTATAATGCAATTATCGTGTTATTGATGGCGTTAAATCAAGATGAAAAATATGATAAATTAATTGAAAAATATGATAAGATGCGTAATGAATTAAATGATATGTACGACAAAAACCAACAGTCTGGGAAGATTTCCGAGTCCCAGTCCAAGAACTTTGCCAAATTTGAAGAGATTGAAGGGATGATTAAAAAGATGGAGAATCAAATAAAAGAACAGGGATTAAAAAAGAAAACTGAATTAACTGGAAAAGAAAAAGAATTATTAATGGTTTATACTATTTATAATTTTTTAATTAGAATCCCGACTCGTAATGATATGGCTGGGCAGATATTATTGAATGGAAAGAAGGCATATACTTCTTTAACGGATGATGATAAAAAGAAGAATAATTATTTAATAAAAGAAAAGGGAAAAATGTATGGTATTTATAACGAGTATAAGACTTCAAAAAAGTGGGGTGAAAAGAAGATTGATATTCCAAAAGACCTTGAAAAGATTTTGAACATGTATATTCGAAAAACTAAAAAGAAGAGTGGAGATGTTTTATTTACTTCATCGACCGGCGCGCCTTTATCTAGAAATATGATTTCCCAATTATTGATGCGAACTTCAAAAAGATATTTAGATGGAAAGTCTGTATCAACTACGATGATGCGCAAGATAGTTGCCAGCCACCACTTCGGTGAAGGGACAGAATTTGCGAAACTAAAAGAAAAGCAGGAAGAACTCGCGCATAATATGGGTCATTCAGTCGATACTCAAAATAAGGTTTATATTAAAGAGAAAGAGTAGATAATCTTTTAATGTACTCAACTTTAACATTAATAACGTCTCTTGTTTGTTTATATCCGTGTCCGAAATCTCGGTTTTGTTCTTCATTAAAATATTCAACTTTATCCCAATTTAATTCCCAATAAAAATATTCTTGATTGCATTTCCAAATCAAGAAAAATCTTTTTTCTTTTTCATTATTTTTCCTTCTCCATTTATTATGTTGAAACCCGAATCTCATTTTCGGCGCATCAAAATAAATCGAATCTAAAATCATTTTATATCCTTTTCGAGTTGTGTAATGAAACTCTCCTTCTTTAAAAACAATATCATCTCGGGTTTTTATTTCAACCATGTATTTATCATTATGATAATCGAAATGCGCGAAAGTTTCATGGTCTAAAATAAGATTATTTCCGAAAACAGCTTGAAGGTCGGGGAGAGAATTAATTTCACTTTCTTTTCCTTTTTTGTAATCTTTGTCAAATTGAGTCATGTTTATAATAACTTAATATATTTAAATTTGGGAAATTAAACGCAGGGTTTATTCCATATATAAATATAATCTTGTCTTTGTTTCGATGATTTACTTGATTGTTTTAACGGTACTTTTTCCGTGCATTCATCATATCCCAAATTTAATAATTTAATATACATATCGGGAGAAACATTAAAACACATATTCCCACCTTCTTGAAGATATTGAAAACATTTATTCATCAGGGGAATTAAAAAACTATTATAAAAAAAGTCTTCTGATTCAAAGGGGGTCATATTTTCATATAATTCTAAATTATAATAAGGCGGGGAAGTTAAAACTAAATCATATTTTAATTCAGAAAAATCATAACTTAAACTATCTTGATAAATCATTTCAACATTTTTTAAATCTAAATCTTGAATCATTCTATCATATCCATCTTTTAATTTTGTATTTGTATCGAATCCCATGTAATGAATATCGAGAGAAGAAGCGCCGAGAAGTCTTCCACCCCATCCAGCTGTCGGGTCTAAAACGGAAGTCGCGCCAAATTTCTTATAAATATATTTCGCGCAACTGGGTTGAAAGAAACATACTGACCCTTTATTTATTTGGATAGTTTCCCAAACGTGTCGTTTTAAAGGTGGTTTTCCCTTTGATTCTTTTACTTTTCTTTTGCATACTTGTTCCCATAATTTATCTTGTTCATTATTATTATATATATCATAAATAGTCTGATAATTTTTTGTATTTCTTGGACATCTTGTAAGTTCGGGAAATTGATATTTATTAACAATTCTATTTCCGCATTTCTTTAATTTTAATTCAGTCGCATCCCAATCTTTAAGATTCTTATATTCTCGTTGAATAACAGCCGAATCGAAATCTTTACAAGATAAAACATCTTCGATGGAATAAGGCATTTTAGTTTTATCAAAATCCATATTTATATAATATGAAATATAAAAAAAAGAAATTATAAATATAATAAAAAAAGATTATTTAATATTCTTGCGGGTAGAGAAAACCCAAATTTGTAATTATTTTATTAAGAAGAATTATCGCAAAGTTGGGTTAGTCAAAATACACGATGATGGGATTTTCGGGAGTAGCGAATCTAATTTTTAAATTTGCGTATCTGACTGATTTACTAATCTTTTTATCATCGAGAGTTTTTTGTACTTGCGGGGAAATGTAAGGATTGAAAGTGTTTGGTAATATCTTAATATCATCTTTTAATAATTTACAGCATCTTCGAACGGAAGGTATATCTCCGAACTGTTTTATGTAATCCATATCATCGATAATTTCTTGAATATTATTATATTTAGAACAGCTAATATCATATCCGCTCTTGCAATAATTAATGATAAACTTTGCGATATTCATAACTTCATTTTTTTCTTTTGTAGTTAATAATTTCTTGGGATTTTGATTTTGAAGAAAAAACTTTAATCCGTCTTTATTTTCAATCTTATAATAATTTTCATTAATATCAATATCATCTTTTAAAAGAATCTTAAATTTGTCTTGAATATCTTTTTTATTATCTTGATGGGAGAAAGTAATTTTCAGACCGAGATGATTAATTAAATCGATTAAATCATTTTTCGAGTGGGACTTATGAATCATTTATATAACTTATACTTTATTTTATTTTTAATTTTTAAACGCACTAAATTATAATATAAATATTTGTTAAATGTTGTCAAAAGCAGAAATCCGGAAATTGATTCGCGCTCATAATGTAGTTTCTAAAATTACAATTCCAAAGGGGGCGACGGTTGGGGATATGGTTAAATTAGTAGAAGAGAAGGGATATTTAATTGACCATGAAAAGAAGGTAATAAAACCAGGGGTAAAACGTGGAAAACAAATTCGGCTGGGTGATTCTAAAATGGTCAAGGGAAAAAAGGTAATGGGAACGGATGAAATATTAAAACCGAAAGTAAAAACGGAACTTCAAAAGCAGAAACTTGCAGAGAGTAAATCCAAGAAAGAAACTGAAAATAAAAAGAAAGAAAGGGAAATTAGAAAGAAGGCGGTTGAAGAAGAGAAGGCGCGGAAGAAGAAGCAGGTTCGTGATAAGTTAAAGAAAGAACCAGGGAGACCGCGAGTCAATCCGAAAGATATAAAAGTAATCGACCCAGCCAAAGAGCGAAAGAAAAAGAATAAAGCGAAATTAGATAAACTTAAAAGGGGAGATGCTGTATAAATCTTTTTCCGCGTTTATAATTCTTTTTTCTTGGAGCGATAAAAATAACATCATCTTCATCGACAAATTTAAACCTTACAAGGGATAAGATGCACGCACAGAATCTTTGATGGTCGAACCCTGATATTTTTTCTTTATTTTTCTTTTTATTATATATCAGCTGGCAAAAACATTTATAAACTTGAATTTGTTTTTTAATATTACGGTTTGATTTAAAACTATCGATGATAAGATTTTCCGATTGTACTTTATAATCTTTTAATTTATTTAACCCGAGCGGGAAACTAGAAATTAATAAATCATTCCAAAATAATAATAAACTCCCGTCTTTTCCCTGTATTATCATTAATTAATCTTATATTGTTATTATAAATCTATCTTTTTAAGTAAATAATCTTATGTAATTACTATTTATCACTTAAAGAATAACTAATTTTAAAATTAGTTATTCTTTAAACCCCTTTTCATAACAATAAACGATTAATTGGATAGTTTTTAATGATATATCATAACAAATCAAGATTAATAATACTTAAAACTAATTTTGGTGTTATATATAAACCAAATAGAAAACAAAATGGAAAGCATTTTCAGTAATCTTCCAAATAATCTTATTATGAATATTATTAAAATGGAAACTGATAGAGTTGAAAAAGAAACAACCGAAGAGTTGAATAAAAATAAATTAAAATTTGTCGATTGTATCAAAGACCTTAATTTTATTGAAGAAGATTTGAAAGATTATTATTCTCGGGATGAAAGAGATGAATATTACAGTCATATCAACTACGCCCCAGCCGTGGGTGAAGAGTGGATGGCGTGCAGTCTTGCTGATATTTTTACTACGATTTCAGAAGTTAATTTTGAAAATAAACGTCAAAAGGAAAAAGAAGAATATTATAAAATGATGATTCAAGAAGAAGTGGATAGAGAAAGATATTTTGAAAGAAGATATGAAAATAATTTCGATGAACCCCAAGAATGTGATTATGATTTTTATGAACCTGATTGGGTTTAATTAACATTCCAAAAAAAAGAATTATCTATATTTTCTTCTAATGCAATTTCTAATGCTTTCCTGTCATAATTTTTATTCGATTCAAAAGGGATTTCTAATTTTGATTCATATTTAAATCCCTTTGGATATTTATATAATTCAACACGGTCATGTTTAATATCATAATCTTTCCCAACTATTATTCCTTTTATTTTTGATTTTTTTGTACCTTTTAAGATTCCCCTTAAAAGTGTTCCCGAACCAACTGAACAATAAATTTGCGAAGGTTCAAATCCGAGTTCAGCTGTTATTTTCTCCATGGTTTCAGATATTCTATCAACAGCCACTTCCGAATCTGCCCCGAAAGTTAATATCTGATATTCTTGATTATTATAATCATTAAAATCTTTTGCCCGTTTATTTAAAACACTCATATATCCATATGGAATATAATGAACGATTCCCAAATTTAACTCTACTTTTTTCGAATTAATATCTTTAATCTTTTTATCAGGACTAAATATATGACATTCTTTTTTTAATTCTTTACATATTTCAGATAAAGCAATCTGAAACGCTCCATATCCAAGAGAACAATAAATATATCCCTTTTTATTATCATCCAATAATTCCCTTATAAATCGAGACTTTGTCCCGCCGATTAATTTATCATCTCTTAAAATATGAAGATTCTTATATCTTTCAATATTCATTTATTATTATTTATATTTTAATTCTAAAACCCAAATTTGTATTAATTCTTCTTAATAAAATAATTACAAATTTGGGTTTTACTTTTTCTTCGATTCATTCATTATTTCTTGCGCTACATTAAACGTGGCGACCACCGGTTTTTGAACCTTAAATAAAATAGTCGATTGGTCTGATGCCCGTGCATAACTTCCATCGGGGTCGTGAATCGAAACCGTCAGAGATGCCAGCCTTATCGGTTTCGTGATTGTAAATTGAAGGGATGATTCTTGACCGAAATAAAAATCTCCATCTCCATTTATTTTATCAACTACTCCAATAATCGGCATATTTGTATTATTAACCTTTCCACCAATAAATGGGTTTCCTTCTAGAATATTCGAACGAATCGTATAATATCCCCGAATCATTCTCGTGGGCAAATTATCCGCGATTACTGTTATTGATGTAGTTTTATGAGTTATAGTCGGATAAACTTGATTATATGAAATGACATTATATTTATCCTTTTCATATCCCCAAATATTCGCGGGGGTTGTAATCATATTGTTATATAGTGGAGTTCCGTGCCAGTTTGTACTGAATATTTTAGTATCCCCTTCAACTACTTCGGCATTCGTGCTTAATACTGATAAATCGTTTGCCGTGCCCCTTTGAACATTAACTAATCGATTATTTGAACCATGGAACTGTTCATAACTAAATCCAAGAAGTCCGAACAAACTTTGACTCCACAAATTCTGCGGACAGCCAAAGTCTTCAATCATAACCCCGCTTATTGCATCATAAATCCGCCATTTTTCATAATTATCATTAACTCGATTAATTCTTATTTGGATGCTCGCGGGATTAGTGATGCCGGTGTATATTTGGTAATCATCAAAAGAATAAGGGGTTCTATCAGGTGTAAAATCATTCGCTAAATCTTTCGGATGGATTTTATAAACTTCATCGCGCGCGTCTTCATCCGCGGTGGTTGTTGGAAAAATTGGATTGTCGGCTGTCATAATATTCCCCCGATTCAAACAAGTGTGAAAATCACTAAACGCAAAATTTGTCCCGTCCCAACTTAATGTCGGATTATCCGCACCAAGATATAAAAGTTTTTTCCAAGGGTTCATATCATATTTCGTTCCCGTGATTGTCTGATTTTCTTGAACGTCAGGAACTTTCCAATTCCCAAGATGTTCCGAAAGTGATGAATTGGGATTTGGTCTTCCCGCCCAACCCGAAAGGGGCAACATATAAAACATCCCTGGGGCGTTGAAATGTAAATCAAATCCAATCTTTCTTCCTGCTTCTATTGTTCCCGCGTTTGAAGTTGCTGTATTTTTTAATTCATCCCAAATTCCCGAATTAATCCCATTTACTGAACGCCATGGATAAATTGCAATATTTCCATTTGATTTTCCAATACATCCATAAGTAAATTGGTCTAATTTTATATCGGGATTTTCATAATACGTTTCCGCCTGTAAAGGGTCAAAATATATGGTCATTAATAATGACATCAGTTGCGCCGTTGTTGGTGGAATATAAGAACGCGGTTCATAATATCCACCCCAGCCAAGTTGGGTGTTTTCTATATCCTGTCCGCCAACTCCACCTGCCAAAGACTGTTTCAAATAATCAAATCTATTTATATGAACCCATCGACAATTATTTATCGAAGTCGATGCATTATATCCGTTATTCGATTTCGCTAAATCAGACAAGATTTCAGGATAAAGTTTTTGAGCATCAAAAAACGCCTTAAACTCATTCACTCTGTCTTTATTATTCAAGTCTCCGTATGGAATATCAAACTCGATTGGAAAGTTTATGTCTATGACTGCGGGGTTTAAAACTGATGTGTTTTTTGTAGTTGCTCCTTTTATTCCCGTATAAACTCCATTTTTATCACGGTTTAATAATCTCCCGATTTCATATAATTCCGGATATTTCGTGGCGACGAATTGATATTGTCTTAACCATTCAAATCCCTTATCATTAGTATGTCCCGCCTGATATTGTTTATCCGCAGCCGTATTTCCCGAACCCAAAAGACTGAAATAATTTAAAAAGTTCTGTTTTGAATTATCTTCAATATTTCCCGAATAAAATGCTTTATACATTTCACTTTCAAGTATTTTTGAAACCCCGACTTGGTGTAAATCATCATCGGTGTTATTTTGAACCATGATTTCATCATTCACTATTGCTTGCATCTGACGGGATATTTCAGTCGCTAAAAAATCGGGACTATTGAATCCGGCTGGTACAGTAATTTGTTTTAATTCTCGATAAATTTGGTAAGTCGCATTTTCAGGGTCTCGCATATCTATCGTCGGTAATTCTGTTCCCCCCGTCAAACCTTGGTCGGTGAAATAAGTTTCATTTCTAACTAGTAAAGTATATTTAGCATTATCATTATTCGGTTTTTTAATGCTTTCATTATTCGCGTTTTTTATACAGGTATAAAACGCCTGTTTATTATATAATTCATTAGTGTTATTCGCTTTATCCGGATAAGTTAAACTGACCCCTTGGGTGGTTCTATTATCCGCGGTTGTGTAATTTTGCCGAACCAAAGGTTCATTATACATCCATCGGCGCGGTAAATGTAAAGAGTTCGTACATCGAGCGGGAAAATAATAATTAATAACGAATTGTAAAGTATCATCTCTTAATTCTAAAAGGTCTTGTTTGAATATTGCCTTTGATATGGTTGCCCCCGATGGAAGGTCATTATTTATTCTATCAGTCCCCAATATTTCCTTTTCCATTTTTATATATTGAAATAATTTCTTCGTATTTAATGGAACTCCTTTTATTTCTATCGATGATTGTTGCCCAGCTCCGCGTTCAGAAATGAATGAACCAAAAACCGATACTTTGTCATCCGGTTCTAACATTAAAATATCTTGGAGATTATTAGTCCATAGAGAGAAGTTTTCATTATTCCCGCCTTTTGCTTCTTCTGAATGAAGGCGGTTCGCTTCTATGATTTTTATATCTGAATACTGGTTCATTTATATAATTGATATATATTTTATTTATTTAATTAAAATTAACAGAAAACCCAAATTTGTAATAATTCTTCTTAATAAAATAATTACAAAGTTGGGTTTTCAACATCATTCGCATCTTCAAACGCGGGTTCTGATTCATGGTCAGAATCCGGTTCGTTTGCTTCTCT
>Ga0181393_1000422_pt1 | contig 15820 bp, 8 predicted proteins | sample 16SPOviralmetaG_FD_130122 | JGI IMG/M metagenome (GOLD analysis project Ga0181393, IMG submission 130122) | Marine viral communities from the oligotrophic San Pedro Time Series (SPOT) site, San Pedro Channel, CA, USA - 16 SPOT_SRF_2010-10-21 | ecosystem: Environmental > Aquatic > Marine > Strait...
TAAAAATTCTTTTTCTTGATTTGGTGGCACGTCGATTTCCTCGCCGTTGACCATGTATACTTTATAGTCCATTACTGTTTCGTTAGTTACCCGTTATTAATAAATTTATTTTACAGACCAAACTTTTCTGCCGCTTGGTCCTTGCACTACTGTTCCTTGTAGTTGATTTTGTGGTCCTTCTTGGTTTGTAAAAGGCACCTCGTTGCCTTGGTTCATAGCTTTGTTTTGTATGCCATTCCAGTTTTGTTCTAAATATCTAGTGTAGTATGTGCTAATATAATGACTAGCCATTTGACCGTCTTCTAATAGTGAGTCAGTTATTCTTGTAGCGTCTTCAAAAGTTATACCATCGTCAGGTGTTGGGTCCATTTGACTCATCATTTCTCCATCTAAACCTAGTTCACCGTAGGTGCCTGTTTGTAAGTTGTCTACAAAGTCATCGTAGAAATTTCTACCAGGTATTATTTCATCTTTAGCTAAAGATCTCATTGTGCCTTTACCCACTAAACTCTTTTTTATTTTTCTAAAATTATCGTCCCAGCTAAAATCCGTAGAACCGCCAACAGACTGCTGCTTAGACATGTCTACTACATTTTGAACAAACCCACTCAATACATTTGCGGACTGCTTATCAAAAGATTCTTGCTTGATTAAATTATTAATGCCATTTTCATCATAAAATGCTCCATCTATTTCATAACCCATAACGCCATCTTTCCAAACAGGAGCTCCTTTCATAGCGTTAATAATTTTTTTACCTTGTTCGCTCTCCATAAACTCCTTATTAAAACCCTCTGGGTCGTCACTAGCGTTCGCGAAATTCTTCTTAGCATCATTCAACCCCTCTTGAGAAACTTTCATTTCATTCATTTCCCTCATTATTTGAGATCTAGAAAGAGAGTCTCCGTACAAGTAGTCGGATTTCATTTGCATTAACTGATTGTGCTTGTCTTCATATTCAGCATCATTTAAGCCTGGGTTTCTATTTAACTCCCATTGTGCAAAGTCTTTAAACTCACTTCTTCTTTGTTTTAATGCTTTAGCTACAGGCTGGGCTATCATGTTGCCTATCTTAGTCATACCTTTAGAGGCAGCTAAATCAGCTTGACCACTACCAGCAGCGGCATAAGCACCTTTAATTAAATTTGCGTCACTAGCCATATTATTTATTTTATATTATTAAAAGCCAAAATTACCATCTGCCCCAGCAAAGCTTGCTGCGTTACCTATACCGCTTGATATAGAATTCCACTTAGCTTGATTAGCTTGTTGAGCTTGCTGCATATACGAAGCTGTTTCAGACTGAGCCATACCTAGTAAAGTCCCTTGTTTGTCCATTGTCATTTGTTGAGAGCGCATTTCTCCTTGACCTCTTAGTTGGTCTGCTTGTGCTGCGCCTTGAGCTCTTAGTTGATCAACCTGTGCTCCACCTTGAGCTTCCATTTCTTGAAGTCTACCAGCGGCGGTGGCACTAGCCTGTTGATTTGCTGCTTCTTGTTGACCTATGCTAGCTGAAGCTTGCTGTGATGATAATTGTCCCGACTGCGCTAACTGTTGAGCTAATGCAGCTATACCACTACCTCCAGCTGAATCTCTTAATCCACCCAATATATTAGCCTGGCTTTGTTGAAATTGTTGAGCTTGAAACTCCGCTTGCTGTTTATTGACGGTCAAATCCTCCATTGTATTTTCCATGCCAGCGTATCTATTTGTTATACCAGCAAATTGGTTTTTAACATCAGCGAAGGGATTACTAGTGTCAAGATTAGAATAAACTTCTTTTAACCTGTTCATTTCTTGTCTAGCTTTTCTTTCTTTTCTTTCAGCTTCACGTTTTTGTTTACCGGCACCTATAGCTCCAGCTATACCGCTAACTAAAGAAAGTCCTGCTCCAATAGCTAGTAAAGGAGCAAACTTGTGTGAACTTTCAGCTTCTGCTGATTTAAATTTTTTATCTGCCATATTATCTTATTTACTATATTATAGTCACATTTTTTACTTGTTATTTACTAGATTCACTAATTTCTGCAGATACAGCAAACAACTCCGCTTTTTTGGGTGAATAGTTCTTCATTATAATTTTACTATAGTAACCAGTTATAGATGACAACTCCACGCTATTATCTTTAGCAAAAAAGAAATAATCATCTGCTGTTGGCGCTATTATACCAGTACTTGGTTCTTGTGCATAAATTACAAAACCACCATTAATACCCTCAGATATCATTTGAACGCTAGCAACCTGCCCAACTAAAACCATAGTAGACACGGGGCCAGCCGCGATAAATACGTTTGAGTTGTCTTCGTTTTGAATCTCATCACCTGTTATATATCCAGTATTTTCGTAGTTTGTATTAGGATTGTTTACGTAATAAACCATATCACCTATTTGTAATGATTGATTTGGATAACCTGCATTAAAAGTTAGTACTACCATATTTTATCTTGTAATAGTTAATATTTCATTTAAATCTAAAAGCATTGTCACATCTTTATTACCCAGTTGGACAACGTTATAATACCACGTTAGAGTTATTGTGTTACTAGTATTAACAGCACTATGAGAAAATCTAGAAACACCAACAACAGTTCCACCATTTTTAGAGGCAACAGAATTTGACCAATCAGATTTATCTTGATTTCTAGTGTTTAACACAGGTGTTCTAACAGCTGTTACCCTGTGACTAGCGTTGTTTAGTGTTATTTCCAAGGAAACTTTTTTAAGCCTACTGTTATCGTAAGTATCATCTCCTTTGTTACCACTGTTAGACAAAACTTCACTACCAAAAGCTGTACCGCTAAATATCAATGCAAAATCAACACCAGCCCCAGTCGCTGAACTTATACCATTGTTACTAGTCACAGTGTCACTTGGTGATGGTGAAGGTGAATGCTGTAGTTCTAGCTTAACATTAGCTGGTTGAGTTAATAAACCTACTTTGACAGAAGAATTTATTTTGCTAAACTTTTTTAATTTTTCTCCATAGCGAAGCCCTTCGTTAACAAGCATTATAAAGTACTTACTTTCTCTTTGAACTCTAACAGTATCATCAGTGCTCGTGGTTATAGTAGTATCCAACGTTGTGGTTGCTATACTTTTAGATGAATCCTGTGGTATAGTTACTCGAACAATATCAGATCTTGGTATATTCTTATGTCTAATTATATCATTTTTTTTAAGCTGTCCATCGAAGTTTGAGAATCTAACAGTATGCCCCGTACCACCACCAAGAACATTAATTCTAAATACTTGATTGGAAGGAAATCTTTGCTTTAAAACATACCTTCCGTTACTAGGTATAATGCCCATGAATATAGGCATCTTATAACCTAGCTCTTCTGATATACCGTTAGGATCGCTTAGTATAGTGCTAAAGTTAGTTTTATTAAATTTCTTTGTTTCATATTCACCGTTAGTTTCTATTTCAAATGGCACTTCGTTTATAGCTATACCAAATGTGGACCCTGGTGATCCATATATAACTACATTTCTATTTTCACCTTTTTGATTCAATGTATCTTTTCCACAATCTATTTTATATATCTCGTTTTTAAATACTGGCGTTTCTTGAACCTCATATATTAATTTATTTGTTTCACTAGAATTATCCACGGTACTATTAGGCTTAAATAAAACGTCAAAGCAATAGTAGTTTTCTAATACACTTTTATTTAACGCACCTTTTTTCTTTAACTTATTTTTTAACTTAAGCTTTATGTTGTTGTTTTTAGACTTTAAATAAGGGACATTAGTAAAGTTTTTATTATCAGGTGCTTTTAATGTTATTTTAGCAACCTTATTCCAAGAGTTAGTGCTAGCTGTTCCAGTGAATTTATATTTATCTAAAAAACCGTTAACAGCATCACTGTGTGTAAATTTATTCTTTGTAGACTCCCAACCTGTTACAGGTTTAATATCGACACTTACATCGTCGTCTTCGTTAAATTGAATATAAAAAAGCGATGATGTTAGAGTATTAATTCTTTTTCTAAATTGACTACCCGTTGCACCACCTGGGTCAGGCTGTTCATTAATAATTGCCGTGTGCGTGAATTGAGGTCCACCTAATATATCTATTCCCCATTTTTGATTATACCCATCGTCCGCACTAAGAGTTGTCTCTTCAGATTCTTTAAATCTAACGAAAACTAATACCTCGTTGCCTTGAGCGCCTTTTGTGCCTGTTGTTTTTAAAAGGCCAGTTTTACCCTTGGTGTCAAACATTACTATAGAGGCCATGTTGGAGTATCCAGGCCAATCTGGCCCTGCATAGGTTAGTCCCGTAATAGCGCTGTTTAAACTACCTTGGCTCCCAGTAGTTCCCCAAACCTTGTAAGATGAATTATTAGTAGCATTGATAGCATTAACAATAGCGCTAGAGTTGTACACATAATAAGGGTTTCCAGGTGAAATTATGGGTTGTCCATTTGCATTAAGAAAACCTGGGCCACCTCCATTAATTCCCCATGGGCTAATAGCACCAGTGGCTAGCATGTGAAACAATGAGTGGTCACTTACAAACGGATCACCATCACCGCTCCACCAAGGGTCATACTCTGTGTATCTCAATCTAGTGCTATTATTTAAAGCAATACCAGTACCTGTTGAATATACAACGTCAGTATAAACAGTGGAGCTACAATCTTCAGGCGTTAACAACCCAGTTGTATTATCACAACCAAAGTTCGCAGGCGTTAAGTTTTGAGCTACAAAAGCACCGTTACTAGTGTTTACAAATTTTGTTGACCCTAGTGTTAGGTCATTGGCACATATACTATAATAACCTGTTTGTCCTTCATATGGATCGCCTTCATAAGCATAATTTGCACTAGTTGTTGCTGAGTCTAATGAAACTTTTATTAATGCTGATCTAGGCATTCCTACATTCCAATTATCATTACTGTCATACGATGGGAATGTCCATGACATACCATTAGACCAAGAACTTGTCGTCTGACCAGCTACTACTTCTCCACTTGTCCAATTTTTTACTAATGTGAATTTTAACATATTATATTTTTATTAATTACCAGGCCAAACATTATCTTCACCAACTTCTGGATAACTATCGTCTTCATTAAAAGAGTCTAGTTGATCAACATCTAAAACTACTTTACTTGTTGGGTACACACACGGGTCGCATTGTGATACATCCACTGTTGGATCTTGTATGTTACCAACCCCAGCTGAAACCTGTATTTGTGTTAAGTATAAATATTCACTATTTGCTAGTGGATCGTAATTAGTGGCTGTCGCATCCATACATCCACAAACAATAGGTTCGCATGATCCATCATCACCAGATGCCTCCGGGTTGTAGTTCCACATTGTAGGATCCGTACACCCAGGCGTGTCGTATGTACACCCAATACCATATGCTGCTCCATTTGTGTTTGCCTCTGGGTTGTAATTATTAGCTGCAAAACCTGGATAAGGTGACCAATCTTGAAAGCCATCATCCATGCAGCCAGGTATAATATCAACACATGAACCATCATCTGTGTTAGCGTCTGGATTGTAATTAAAAGTACCTGGAGTTGTACAGCCATAAATAAATGGTTCACAGCAACTATCGTCAGGACAAGATGTAGTGCAAGATGAGCAGTAATTAAACATTGTGGGGTCTGTACAGCCACAGAATGGGTCTACAGTACCATCTTGTCTAAAGCAAGATTCTACTTCATTTATATTATCATCATCATCATCATCTGCAGCTGTATCATCTGGGGCGTCAGTAATATTTTCGTACTGACAACAATCGCACCACCCGTTGTCGTATAAATCATCACAGGTTCCCTCTGCACATTCTTGCGTAGCCCCTGGAGTATAGTTTAACGCTGGAGTACCAGGTGTTTGAGGGTTTGGATATGTACCCATTGACCCATCTTCCTGCACAGCCGTTATACCACCATCATCCATACACCCAACTATAATAGGTCCCCATCCGTCGACACATGGAAATGGTTGATCGTTTGAGAAATATTGACAGTTAGGGTGAGGTGAGGAAAGAGCTTCAAATGTACCCGCAAGATTATTATAGTTGGTGGCGCTTTCGTCACCACAGCAGTAGCAATCATAATTACAGCACTCGTTGTTAACACAACCCAATGTAGCATCTTCATCGTAATTACAAGCGGTCATATCTGTACATCCAATACCAGTGTTTGTTGTTTCGTCTTTACAGCATAAGCACAAGCCACCGTCATCATCACACTCTGTTGAAGAGCCATATTCTATATCACCACAGTCATTAGTTGCGTATGGGTTATAATTATCATTTCCAACAGTAGTACATCCAAAACAAGCGCACTCTATACCATTTTCTGGATCGTGAATCCAAACCCCGTCGTTTGCTTCACACTGTTCTTGCGCTCCAGCTTGACACCCATCAGGGTCAGTACCACCACCACCATCAACATCATCTTCTATCCAACCTTCGTTATCTGGGTCATCAATAATAATGTTGCCGTAAGTGCAGCAACCATTATAATTACCAGGACAACCACCTCCAAGTTGATCGCCACCTTCATATGGTATAAACTGACTACTGTCGTAAACTCCACCAGGCCAAATCACTTGAGTAAAAATCTGATCGTCTGGTAATCCAAATTGTGACCCATCTATTACAGTCATGTAACCAGCTTGTGTGGCTAAAGGGTTGTAGTTTAAAGCGGCCGTTCCAGGAAAAGGAGACCAAGGCTGATTTCCATTGTCCATGCATCCATTAGTGTAACCTGTACACTGTGTCGTGTCGGGTATATTTGCTTCGGAATTATAGTTTGGATCAAAACCGTCCATGCATCCGGGCACATTGTATACACAACAACAAGATACATTAGCTGTAGCATCGAAGTTAGCAGCTTCTACGTCCATGCAACCAAATATTGCAAACTCAACACATTCACCTGTGCTAATCAGAGTGTAGCCATCTGGACATCCAACTGAATCGTCTCCACCGTCACCACCGTCTCCGTCTCCATCACCATCACCATCACCACTACCATCATCAGGTACTACCCCTGTGTACAGTACGTTGTCAGCCATTCCAATACCTTGAACGCTAAACTCATGTACGTCTAGATTGAAAGTTTCAGTTTTTAAGCCTTTAATTTGCGCAAACCATTTTCCTTCCTTTTCTTTAAAATCATGAAGTGTAGCTTCTTGTAAATCGGTTGTAACACTTTCAGCTTGCCAACCGGAAATGTTAAACATCGACTTGTAGTCATACAAGTAATCTTTACCGTCAGCCGTTGATACCGGCTGTGTGCCAGGCTCAAGTGGGTTTCCATCAAGATCAAAAAATATACTCCCACTAAAAGCATCAATAGCTATACCAAGTGTGTCTGGCGTTCTTTTATTCTTGTTAGCTATAGAACCCTCGTAATTAAATGTTTTAAAGGATTTAACAGAACTTGGCATATCGTTAAATAAAACATGTACTACAGAAGGCTTAATTCCTTCATCGTGAAAAGTATTTCTATTTACCGGCTGTCCTACAGTGTCTTCATCCGCATGATGTTGATATATTCTGTGTTTATTTGTAGATAAGTATCTTCCAGCTATAGATAAACCTTGAGATAAAACAAAACTTTTAAAGCTGACCCAACCCTTAATGTTCTCGCTAAATGAAATGGTTTCATTGTTGAAATTGTTACTATTAGGATATAGCATTGTTAAGTTGTACTCCTTGGTAACATCATCAAAAGATCCCACAAGATTTGAAGTGTATTTTAATCTATGTCTAAACCAAGAGGCCATTCCAGTTGCGGATATAGGTGTTAAGCCATCTTGAGACAATCTAAGAACAGCACCTCTTTGCCTGTCGGTGAAATACATTCTATATTGATCTACAGCTAAAGACTCTGGGTTATTAGATATACCATAATCACCAGCAAAAGGTACAGCTGTACCAAGAACTCTGTTAGTAGCTGTTAGCTGTGGATTACCATCTGCGTTAAATAAAGCATCTTTATTTGATAAAACCTTTAACACTTTATCTTCAGTAAATACAACAACGTCTGTGTCTCTAGTTTTTAATGCTTGAATAGCACCGTAAGATGGATTTAAATTTTTTGTTATTTTTTCAGCCTGGTTAAACTCGTTTAGATCATTAACCTGAGATGTTGAATTATATATACCAGAATATATCATTCCACTAGATACGTTTTCTTCTCCGTAATCACTAAACGTTGTAGAGGCTTTAACTCCATTGTCTAACTGTGGGGCGTTAAAGTCATCTCTTATTCTATCTGATTCCACACCATTACCAAACGCATAACAATTGTTAAATGGTAATTTAACAGGTCTATCCCAAACTTCTATGTCTATACCATAATAACCGGTTGGCGTTAGAAATGTTACCACAAAAGTAATCTGTTGTGTAGAGTTTAAATCTATACCGTATTGCGATAAATATTGCGGTGATAATTGAGTTGTTCCGTTAGAAAAAACAGTCGTACCTGATTCAGCGTCAAAAGCACTTATATATATTGGCTCGTTTAACACATATGAAATTGGACCACTTTCGCCCTCTACTATAATAGATTGTACTTGAGAGCCCATTGTGACACTTGCGCTAAATGGAGCTGCTGTGATCACTCCGTTTTGTGCGAAAAATTGAACGTTTAAAAACTCGCCATTAATAATTGTAAAAGCTTTAGGTCCAGATGAAACCCCGTACTGCGCATCATCATCGTCTAAAGCGTAGAAACCATTGTCACCTAGTAGCTGTCCATTACTATCTGTGTTTAAGTTAACTGATGGGAAATCAGTTGGTTGCCAATAATTTTTTATTATAGCTGATGTCATGGTACCATCTGGGTGTGTAAACTCTATAGTATCACCAATTAAAAAGTCTATTTTATGCAACTTGTAAGTTTCACTGGTAACACCTTTGGACTGTATAGCAATGATAGCTTGACTATTATCTATTCCAGAAAAATGTATATTACTTACTCGGTGATCTTTCTTACTTAACGCAAGATCAATCTGTTTAGTTTTACCATTCACGGTTCTAGAAATACTTATTCTAGAATTAATTGGAGCAAAGTTAAAAACATTTTCTTTAGTGAGCGTCATTGGTATAGCCGTTGAAGCTTCGTAATATATATCTAAACCTATATCTTCTTTAGGTTCTGTTTCAAAACAAGCGCCTAATTCTATTTCAGTTTCTTCGCCAAGTTCAGTAGTTATTTTAGAATAACTCAAAGAAAGCAATCTTATACCAATTGACTCAGAGCCATCGTGTTTCATAAAAGCTCTTGGGTCAAATTGACCTAAATTCATACCTTGATTAAAAACTTGAAGTGGATTTGCACTATCAACTTTTCTAAACTCTATCCAAGAAGTGTGTCTTAACAACCAGTTGTTAGAATCTAAATTTGGATATATGTCACAATTGTTTATTTCCATTCCATCAACTTCACCGTTACCTTGAATAGCATTTGATTGAAAATAATCCTCGGAAACAATAGTGCCTCCAGCATCTTCAGTTGATATTAAAGGGGTATATTGAAACCCTTCTGATCCACCAAAATCTAGCACGGGTGGTATGTTGCTTTGGTTAGTTGCTCCACTGTTTCCCCTCCAATTATATTGGTACATATTAGATCCCGCACCGAACGAACTACTACTTCTAAGAACACCTACTGTTTTATATACAGATCCTGTGGGGTCGTTGTCAAATGTAAAATATCTACCGGGCTGTCTAAGCATAGCCCACAGAGCTGGAGCAAACTCCTCTTTATTTCCTCCACAGTATGATATACACATAGAGCCTACACCAAATTCTGCGTTCATTTCTGGCGTTAATCCATTTATCTTTGCCTCACCTTGGTGAAAAGCATCTATGGGTCGCCAATATTTATCAAACGGACCAAATCCCCCTTCAACTATGCCATGAGGACCGGTAGTTGACTCTTCGGGATTAACATCTATTTCTGTTCCAGCTTGAGGTCCATTTCTTATTTTCATTCTAGCCATATTAACCTCATCTAAAAATACCACGCCGGTTGAATTACCCACGCCAATAGGACTTGAAGGATCTACTGTTCCCTCACCCATTGTTTTTAAAGAGTCTGTATACGTTGAATATGTGTTTTGCCAGAAATTCCTAGTCATATCATTGTAGTTCTCAGAACAAGAACCAAAAGGGCTGAATGAACCTCTTATTTCACCTGTTGAATCATAACCCTGAATGGTGTAAGGAACCGGATATATATTTGTAGTCTGTGCTCCGTCGGCTAAGTTTGTATATGCTCCATTAAACGCGCTACCAGCTATCCATATATCATTCTCGTCCTCATCTTCAGTCCAATATGTTAACAGGGTAGGTAAGCCATACGTTATATACTGCGTAGCATCAATAGAGTAATCTATAGCTGTCCCGTTGTTATTTGAATAATAACCGCCTACGGCAAAATAAGGTACAGCGCCATTTGTACCTTCGCTAACAGCATAAGCACCGGTGCTATCAGCCATCTCGTTTCCGGAGCTGGTATCATTCATATAAAACGATGCATGGTCAAACAGTATTTCGTTACCCATTTCCATCGCACTGCTATTTAGTTTACCACCAAAATCAGCAAATGCACCACCAAACCAAGATGTGAAGTTAGCATATTCTGTTAGTGTACCAGGAGGTGAATCCATTTTATGCTTGTTTTGATATGCGGATGAAATATAGTGTAATTTAAATGCCCCATCAAAATTAAAACCTGGACCACTCATTCCAACTTGATTTAGTAAGTGAGAGTCGGCCATGGAATCTTTCTGTATTTTAACAAAAAACTTTCCATCAAATTCTGGTTTATTTTTTACAACTTCTTCTCTAAACTCAAAATCATACTGAAGATTAGCTGGATCAAACTCTGGATTAGCACCACCAGCATACATACCTTCAAATCTTGATTTCATATCAACATCACCTTCTATGAATGGTGAGTTTAAAGTTAATGTAACTATATCATCATCAGTGCCACCATCAGAACCATAATTCCAATGTGTAACAATTCTCCACGATGACTTAAGTTCTACTGAGGGTAGGTTAGCATTTCTACCTATTATCCTCATTTTTATTTGACCCTCAGGCACACTTCCAAAAACCTCTGAGTCAGTAGAGTCTTGATCAGAACCACCAACAGAACTTTGAAACCAATATGATTTTGAAATTTCAATTTTATTATGTTGATCAGGCTCATCAGGATTAGCGTATAAATGTATTGGTGAAACCGCTGTAACATCAGCTGAAGAACTTGACCAAACAGAATCGTATGTTTCTACGCCGGTAACATCTTTTAATCTACCTAAATCATTAAATGTTGTTTTAATATAATCTGGAGCGTTACCCTCTATGGCTATTATTTTGTATCTAGCCTTTTCAATAACAGCATCATTTGAACCGTGCCTGTTTTTTAATATTAAGTAAGTATCTTCATCAACCTTGTTTCTATCAGCAGAATTAAAAGAAATCCATATTGTGCCATGGTCGCCAGAATCATACCATCTATCCATTATTAAATTATAATATTCGTTAGATGTTTCTTTTATATAATATTTTACGTAATCTACCCAACCGCCAATTGATGTTATGGGTGGAGTTATGTTTGAATTAGGGTCTCCCCAGTTTTGAGAAACAATAAAGCTGTTACTTTTGTCACACAGCGTTTTTGGTATAAATATATCTCCCGTTGTGGACCCAAACCCTTCATCGCTATTATCTATAAAAGAATAACTTGGTGTTATAACTGGCGTTTCTCTACCATATTTATCACCAAACACCATTCCTATCTTATAATTTCTAATTGACTTTATTGATTTTTTAGGTAAATCAGAAGAAACATTAACGCTTTCACTTTGTACTAAGCTTGTTAAACCAACGGATTCTTTTATATCGTAACCCTGAGTGTAGTTACCGTACAGTAATCTATTACCGGTTATTTCTTGAGCTAACGCATATCTAGGCACGTTATCCCAAGCTCTTAATATTTGATTAGATGGTAACACCTTGTGTATCATCTCTGATTTTATATTCAAGTAACCAGTTAGTATTTCTGTCGTTTCCTCACCACCATCAGGCGTGAATAGCTCCCACTCAGAACTTATATTCTTTTTTACAGTATCTACAACATAACAATTAGCATTGTCAGTAGCTTTATATAAAACATCAACCTCTTTAACGTCTAGTGGTATAGTAGCTGGTATAAAATCTTTTACAACTAAATCTCTACAATCATTAACCATTCCTATGTTGTAAGCTGTAGATGGTGTGTATTCAAATTTCTGTGGTAAAAAAGCAACTTCTGACCATGGCGAAAATGCTGAGTATTCTCCATCTTCATATTTATACCTATATCCAAATCTAACTAATTTTAATTCAAATATTGGATCTGGTCTTTCTATAGTTATTTGCCAAGAAACGTCGTCTGGCTCCATAGTTGCTGGAACTAAAATTTGTATGCGAATAACACTTGATTCAGAGTCTTGGGTTAATCCAGCATCTGTGACATATCCAACAAACTTAGCTTTAAACTGAAGTGGGTTTACTTGTGCCCCATCGTTTCTACTTATTATTAATATATCGTTAAATCTAAATTTTGTAAACGGTATGGCGGCGTTATTGATATCGTAAAACTCTCCGTTGAAGATAGCTGTGCTAGTCATGTTGTCAACAAACTGATAATCGACGTCTATAGTGCAATCTTCAACTCTTGAATCTTGATTCATTAACAAACTTGGAGGTGCCGTTGGAGCTTTTCTCATCACGGTTACATGCTCTTCCTTTAAGTAACTATCTACACCGCTACCATAAAGCTGCAGTCCAGTTACATCACTTATTTCGCCTTGGTCAAGGGTATGAGATATAGTGGCAGCATCAACCAAATCACCTTCTTTGTTTTTTACAAAAAGCTTTGTATGAGATGGTGATGTTAAGAATGTGCTAGCATCTGTTCCAGCTTTACATCTATCTATATTTATTTTTTTAGGCTCGCTGTAAGAATCCGTCCAAAATATTAAATTATCTATAATGTTAACTCCCGTTATAGCGTATGGTAATGGAGCTACCATTTGGTTAACAACAGAGTCTACTGTTGGGGTGAAATTTAAAACTCGCGGAGCCTCAGCCACAATCCAAATACTGTCAAGACTGTAGCCACCTGAGTTAGCTGCCATTGCGATATCAAATGAGTATTCTTCGTGAAATAAAACAGAAGTTCCATCAACAGCTTTGACCGTTAATGGGGCTGGTAGTATTGAGGTGCCATTTTGTGATAAAAACTTAATCGTCATCCCCGGCCTAAAACCGGAAGCCGAACTAAACAGTGCTTGATTCCAAGGCGTATTAGTAAAATAAGTTTCAATTAAGCTTGACCCATCTTGTGCGTTACCTATTAATGAAGCTTCAAGTGTGTTAACATAAGCAAAGTAATCAACAACCACAGGAAGTGTGGTGTTATTTTGATCTTCTTCTATTATAAAGTCTACATACTTTCTTTCGTTATTTGCATTAGGATTAAAATCAGCTGAGCCGATAGGTGTTGTCATCGGTGAGGCAAAGAAAAAATAAGCTTTATCATTTTTTTCATCTGCCACGCCAGCAACACATCTTGGGTATAGAGAATTACCATAAGCTGCATATTCACTCTCTGTTGTAGGTGCTGAACCCGCATGCCACGCGGCATAGTATGATCTACCTATCTCAGCGGTACCTTTTATATTTTGTATTATACCAGCAGCGCCGCCATCTCCTTGCTGGTCGGTCGTATGTACCTGTATATTTTCAGCATGTCTATATTCACCATTTCTAACAAGCCTTTCGTCAAGGTCTTTGTTCATTTTACCCGTGGTGAAACTGTGTTTAATTTCTGGCATAATATTATTTTATTTGCTTACCCATACCTTTTACTATTTGGGTAAATTCTTCTATCTTAATATTTGATAATCTTATCTTTGCTTTTCTTGTTTCTGCAAATTTTTCTTTTTTATATCTTTGAATAATGTATTCTGGTATATTAGATCTACTAGCAATAACACTATACATTATATGCTTATAACAAGCTTCTTCACAAAACTTATGTACAACCATTTCGTGGTCAGTACCAAGACCATCGCTAATGTATTTTAATGTTATTGTTTCGCCTACTAAATGAGAGCTAAAATGTATAAAACCTCTTAGATAATCAATAAAAAATGTTCCATTAGATTGAGCGTGTTGAGGGTCTAGACCATATCTTCTACCAAGATTATCTAGCTCAATATCGAATGAATCAGCCGTGTCTGGATCAGGTGTACCGTTTCCTTGATAATTTTGCAAAGTATCACTTGATGTTTGTTCTGTTAAACTATTGTCCGTGAATTCATAAACGCCATTAGCGCCTTGAGTAATAGCAAATGGATTAGATGTTTTTCCAGTTGGATACAAAACTCTTTCGATACCATCACTACCGACTCTAACAATCTTAACATAATTAACATAATCTTGAGGTAGCGGCATGACTAAAGCTGGAGGCACTTCTATTTCCTGAGATTTTATAGAACGAAACACATCATATGATAATTCCTGTATTGCTCTCATAGCATGAAACTGTACGTCTGTTCTACTAACCTTGTTTATTATCTTGTCCTCACCAACATAAACTAACAAAAAAGCGTTGATAATATTATCCATTGTCACAAACTGATAGCTACCCAAGTCGCCTTGACCACTACCACCAAAATTATCCGGATAATATGAAAGTTGGTTTTGATTATCTAATAGTCCCATAATTAATCATTTTGTTTTTTAGTAGCGTTACCTTCGTCAACTGTAGCTACTTGAGCTAGCTCCATGTTGTTTATAGCAATACCTGCTATAGCTAATATCCTGGTAACTAAAGGCTCTTCTTCAGATGGGTGTAGTTGAAAATTGACGCTGGTGTTAACGTTGTAAAGTGCCTCGCCACTAACAACAACATATCCCCAGTTTGGAGTTTTAGGTTTTCTCCAGTAGTATAAAGAAATCGTAGCCTGATTAGTAAACGTCGGGTACACTCTTATAATGTTACTACCCTCTCTAACGAAAACAGGTCTATCAGATGTTGGAGCTGTAAGCGGATTTCTTTCGGCCTGTAATATTTCTTTTTTATTTAATTCAGTAAATTCTCTAGCGTTAGTAATATTACCACTATTATCTACGTTTTGTGTTGATATTGCGTTTAATCTATATATAGCAGGATTTAAAGTACCCAAGTTTAACAGTGATGTGTTAGCAGCAACAGTAAATTCCAAGCCATTTTCCTCTTGTTTAAACACCTGAAGTTTCTCAAGTATTATGTCAACCTCATCGCTATATGATGTTTCATTCTTTCTTTTATGTTGAGCTGTTTTTAAATCATGAAAATAGTTTTCAAATATCTCCATTTGAGCTTTATCAGCAAACAAATTAAACTCTTGAGGCGTTATGTAACCCCTTTGTTCTTTGTTGGCCATAGCCAATACCTTCTGATATACAGTGTCTACATTAACCATAATTATTTAGTTTTATAAGGAAACTGCTTATTCAACCATTTTCTTCTTTTATTACATCCACAATCTTGAGCCCCAACAGCTTTAGATGCCATTTGAGCAAGTGATTTAATTCCAGTTCTTGTTGTGAACTTGTGAATTGAGTCTCCTAGTCCTTTTGATTTTTCCATATTATAATATATTTTACTATATTATAGTTACATAATAAGTGGAAAGGTTAGCCCTAAATAAAAATAGCCACTCCTTTCGGGTGGCTATCTCTATTAGTTAAAAGATTATTAGTTTAATCTTTTTTCTATATTTGAATATATTTCCATA
>Ga0181393_1000427_pt1 | contig 15740 bp, 27 predicted proteins | sample 16SPOviralmetaG_FD_130122 | JGI IMG/M metagenome (GOLD analysis project Ga0181393, IMG submission 130122) | Marine viral communities from the oligotrophic San Pedro Time Series (SPOT) site, San Pedro Channel, CA, USA - 16 SPOT_SRF_2010-10-21 | ecosystem: Environmental > Aquatic > Marine > Strait...
ATTATAGACGGCGATTTGAGTATCATCTTCAATACTAATTTTATCTACTTCGTCTCTTGCATCACGGGCTATCGCTAAAATGCCACCCTTCCCTGTTTGTGTGCTTCCTTCTCCTGTAATTGCTTGCCACATTGGAGGCTTTGCCTTACCTTTTTTCTTGTCATACCATTCCTCTTTACTGGTAGCCAATTTACCTTTGAATCTTTTACCTTTATTTTTTTGCGCCCATTGGGTATATTGATTATACTCCTTGGTTCTATAATGTCCGTATACAGTTTCCTTTTCAACTTCAGGTTTTTCAGGGTCATCAGTTTCTGCAAATTCAACAATAGTAAAGAAAGGAATGTTTCTTGGATTCCATTTAGGATTTTTTAAGATTTCAAACATTCCATCAATTGCGACATCTAATGCTTTTACATGTTCTGTTTCAATAACATCTCCATCTAAAATTTCTTCAATAGATTCAATTAAATCTCCAAGACCTTCTATACTTCTTGCTTGGTCTCTTGCGTAAGTAGCATCTCCGTGAGATAAAACTTGTTCTAATACTGTTTTTGGTTTAGGGTCATCTGCCGTTCCTCCAACAATACCCCAATTAGTGCCTTCACTCCATTTTGATTTCCAAGCATTGTATGACGCTTTAATTTTATTCGCATTGATACTTTGCGAAACATTATCAAAGTCGGTGCCTTCGAATTTACTCATTAATTATCACACCCACAGGGAGTTGTTTTATCCATGCATCTTGAACAAGGAGGTTTTACCTCAGCACATTCATCACAACAATCTCCACCGTGAGTTATATTGTGGATTGCTGGTGTAAATCCTGCCATTGATGTCATACCTACTGCTCCAGCACCTCCAACCTTTAAAATTGATTGCCATGAATAATTAATTTCATCAAATGATTTATTTTGTTGTCTAAAATCTTCACCAAAATCTTCATCTTCACCAAATTCAATTTCAGGTCTATCCTCATAATCAACTTCACCCTCTTCAGTTTGAGATTCTTCTAATTTTCCAAGTCTGATAAGTTTAATAATACCAAAATGCTTAATAACATTTGCATTGATAATTTCTAATAATTCCATTCCACCTTGTCTTTCCACTTGACCTGAAACTTTAGAAGGTTGACCATTTAAAAATGACATTGCCCCACGTTTAATATCAGCAACAAGTTTTTCTTTGTTAATAGTTTCTATTTCTCCGTCGCCATCAAAATCTAAACTTAATGATGGTTCACCGAACATGGTATTTAATTCATTATTTATAATGCGTTCAATCTGTGTAGAAATTCTTTGACCTGTGGCCTTCCAAAATTTACCAACTTCTTCACCAGTAGCGGGCGAAGTTAAAAATTCTACACTATCCTCAACATCTTCAAGTTCATCACCAAAATATTGGACTTTATCATCACCTGCATTTATAGCATTATAAACGGTGTCCATTACGATAGACAAAATTTCCGTGGTTGTTTTAAAACCGGTCTGAACAGTTTCTTGATAACCTTTAGAATTTAAGATACCTTGAGTGCTTCTATCATCATCATCAAAATCATCTAATCTAATAATGGAATCAATGTATGCTTCGGCCATCGCTTCGACCATATTTTTAGCAAAAATCATTGAGGTTTCTTTGAATTTTTTAAAGGAACCTGTATCTTCTTTGTATTTGTAAGGCATTCCACCTCCGGGCCCTCCTTCGGGTAATGTTCCTTCACCTTCAATTCCGCCTGACAATTGTTCCATTAATCCTTCAAAATTATCATTAGTGGCAGCAAACCAATTTGCTAAATCAGTTGCGGGCATTTCTTCTGAACCGCTTCCTCTAAAATTAGTAAATGGTTTTTTATCAAAGCCCATGCCTTCTCTAAATGTTCCAAGTCCGGGTTTCCTTCTTGGTCTTGAGTAATTATCTTCTCTAAATTCTCTTGAATCTTCATCTTCCTTTAGAATATCTTTCCACATAGTCATTCCTCCACAATTTTTTCAAGGGATTTAATAACACTTAATGGCATACCTAACTTTTTTCCTTCCTTAGTCATGGCTTTCAAAGCAGATTGCCATTCTTTGATGTCTTCCTTTGAAATACTTTTTAAATAATCTTGCCAGTTCATGTTATCGCCTCAATGTTTTTACCCATGCCTTTTCTACCATTACCGATTCTAATGCGGCAACCGTAGCGACTTTAATTGCCGTAGCAATTGGGGAAAGCATTTTTGTTGGTAATCTATCAATTCTAAAATATCTACCAGCAATTTGATTTACGGTAGGGGTAGATTTACCTTTCATTCTAAGTTCATTTAACATTTCGCTAAAGTCCTTACATTGTAGAGAATAAACATTTAACATATTAATTACAGTTTCACCGGATTGCATACTAGCACCCTTAAGTTGATTCTTAATTGAATTCATAAAAGCGTCCTTGGCAACTTCACAATTATTACCTGTAATTGTAGGCGTAGTCATTGGTTGAAAGGACTCAAAGACATTTTCATCATCTTCAATTCTAAGAGTATAATTGTCTACCATTTACTCACCCGTAATTAAATCTTTATTTTGTTTCTTTTCTTCCTTATCTAATTTTTTAGATTCGTGGTCAAACCATGCGTCAAGTAATGTGCATCTTGTCATAATATCACCTAATATGGTTTTGTCCAAAGACTTGCCTCTTCAATTCTACAAATATCACACATATCGGCAATTCTATCGCATCTCCTAAGGCATGTTTCGTTAGATGCCCCCGACTTAATAATTTCACACATATGAGTCCCTTACTTCCTTTACAATTAAACTTCTTTATAAGAATTACTATTTCTTCTTTTGTGATTTGGCTTATTTGGTCTGCGCTTTTCGCTCTTTTGACTTGGCTCTCCAGATTTTCTTCTGATTGGTTTCCTCACCTTGTTTTTATTTGGCATTTATAATACCCTCCCAACTCTTAACAAATTTTTTCATCCAAGGTTTCTGAATTAATAGGTCATCGCACCCCTCTCTTAAAAGAGCAAGATGAACTCTCTTATAACTATCCATGTATTCATTGTAGTCTCTTTCAACTCTACCCTTTATCTGACCTTTATCTAAACCAGATGTGTATGTATAAACCCATTCTTCATAGAATTGCCAACCTACAAAGTCTCTATCTGACCATTTATCTAAACTAGTTATAATTTTTTCACAGGTGTCCTTAGCATTTAAAAGATAATCTAAAGTTTCTGTATATAACTTATTTAGTCTTTTAAATTCTTCTCGCCAGTCCTCCCCGAACTTCTCATTCAACTCTACTGCTATTTCTAATACTACAGATTTGCTAGTCATCCAATCTTGTTCTGCCAAATCATCTGTAAGTTCATCCATAAAATAATCATCGGGAACATAGCCCCCAGTATCTAAAAATGTAGGCACACCAATCATTCCCTGCCCATATGTAGCATCATAATCAGTAGCCCTTTCTATAATTTCTGATAAAATTTCACAACATCGTTCATCATCTTCCTCAGGTGGTAGAATAATATCTTTCTGTTTTCCTTTTTGTGATGATATCTGTATATTTTTGTTAATTTTAAGGTATTCCTCTGCAATTTTATAGCCAACCTTTTTACCAACAATAATATCGCTTGGAAAATGATTTCCCATCTGCACTCTCGATAGTGAAATTTTATCGGCCATAGATTTTAATTCCTTTGCCTTATCTGGATATTTTGATGATAAGATTTTTTCTAAGGCATGTGCTTCAGTTGCATGACCACTCGGAAATGAGGGTGTATCATCAGTATCAGTAACTGATTTAATTTTACTAATTTCATATGGTCTTTTACGACCATACTTCATTTTAAGTTTCATGGTATAAATATCAACATCATTAATAAAATCTTTATAATTAGATTTTTTTTCTCCTACTACATCTAACATCATTTTTAGATTATTTTTATCTAAATCTTTAATTAATTTTTTATCAATAGGTTTATTCTTCATAGTCTCAAGAACCTTAGGTAATTCCTTTTTATCATCAGGAAAAGAATACTTTGGAAATTTTACCTCAAAGGTGGGAGTCTGTGCTAAAAGTTTTTTCTTTCTTTTAGACAATTGTTTCATCCAATTTGAGGTCATAATATCATCCACGCTCTATTTTAAAATACTACCCCAAGATTTACTTAATCTTTCCTTGGCTTCTCCGATAGTTTCCGTTCTATTATCTGAAAAGTCTATTGTTTTATCCCAATCCTCATTAATTGCTAATGTGTCTATAAGAACACGAGCAGCCATGTGTCCTATGTTTTCAACAAATCGTTTCCTTAATCTTTGAGTTCTATTTATATCTCTTTCAGAAACAACTTCTTTATATGGTTTATCGGTGCCCAAAGCATTTTTTGCTCCAATCATTATATTTCTAAAAATATATTTGAAATGTTGTCGTTCTATATCATTGGTAAATTGAGGTAAATACCCAATAAATAAATCGTCAAAATCCATACCCTCTCTCTTTTCATCTAATGTATTTAAGTTGGTATTATCACTTTGTAGTAATGTTACAATTTCTGTGAAGGCCACATGGGATGCTAATTTTTTACCTATTTTTTCCTTTAAACTATCAAAAAGTTGCCTTTTTGGTCTAACAGTCCCACCAGAAATAGAATATAGTTCAGGACTATCATGTAAATATTTAGTTTCCTCTAATAAAAAATTCTGTATTTCATTATCAATTTCAGATACAGTAACTTGATGAATAGTTTCGTGTAAATCTGACTCCATAAAATCTTCTAAACCTTTAAGTCTACTTAAATTAGCCCATGTTTCCTGCCCATCAAAAAGTGCTTTAGGTAAAGGTCTACTTATATCTGGATTGCCATCTTCGTCGAGTTCATACTTCCCATAAAATCCAACATTGTCGGCCTTGAGAATATTCTTCCAACTCATTTTTTCATCCTCTCCGTTTTTCTTTTGCTGGATTCCTTGCTTTCTAATGCCTCTGCGTGAGCACCCTTTAATCTTTTCTTTGCTTTAGCGTCTTTAGCCCTTTGTGCAGCGAACCTTGCCCTTTGTTCAACCAAGTTAATAATTTGAGATTGTCTTTTGTGTGATTTAGATTTAAATGCTGAACTTGAAAATGTATCTCTAACATCTTGTGCAGTTCTAAATTTAACAGGGACGGTATCATCAGGATTTTCGTCTGTATATAAACGCCGTGTAGAATCTTTTGGTTTTTTACCTGAACCTTTTTTTGGTTCCTTTTTTAAAATATTAAGCCAACTCAAGGCGACCCCTTCCTTCTTTTGTAAGTTTTACAAGCGGCACAAGTTGGTCTGCATCTTCTCTTTCTTCCCTTTGAAGCATCTTCTCTTCCACATGGTTTCGGACCACCTTTTTGATTACAGGTTCCACAAGCAATCCAACCTTTCTGTCTTTTACCATCCTTGCTTTCCTTCCCACCTGCTCTTTCAAACCAACCATGAAGTCCCTTGTCCTTTTCACGCTTAAAATTATCTCCACTTCTGCGGGATTTACCGCCTCTTCTAACTTTCTTTTTACTAGACTTAGAACCCTTCTTTCTACGAGCCTTTGATTTCTTTTGAAGAATATCTTCCCAAGACACCTAAATCACTCCTTTAAATAAAAGTCTCCATGTTCATGTTCGGCTAACCAATTCTCATGGTCAAGAGCATCACTAATTACATAGTTTAGAAATTTTTTATCAAAGCCATTAATCATATTACCAGCATCGGTAAAGTTTTTCATACCTGCGGCTCCACCTTCATCCTTGAGAATCTTCTTAATAAATGCCTCATACAGTTTATACTTCTGAGTTTTAACAGCAGGTAGTTTTGCTTTAGATATTCTTTCAAACTTTCCTGATTCCTCTCCACCGGTTCGGACTCTAAGGAATCTATAACCCTTATTTTTAGCATAGGTATGAAATGCCTGAGTATTCATCTTTTCTAAATATCCTTTAACTCTTCTTGGGATATGCATTTCGACCATTATCTTAACAAGTTCACCATCTTGTTTAACTCTTTCAAGTAAATTATCTTTAATATACTCAATAAGTTCATGCTTAATAAAAGAGTCTTTACCTTCTATAAAATCATCAATTAAACCTTTAGCCGAAGTATAAATAATTCTATTAGTTTGTCTTTGCTTGCCCCTTGTAGCCTTTAGAATATTTTCCCAAGTCATTGTCCTCACCTCGTTTAATTTTCTTTAGAATATTGAGCATTTGGTCGCCTTGCTGATTCTGGCAAATATTCGTAGCCTTTAATTTTAAGATACTTATTGTATATAGTTATGTAATTATCAAATTTTCTCATGTAAGAATTAGTTCTTCTTGAGAGTTGATTTTTTCCAATTACCTTAATAAGTTCACCATCTTGTTTAACTTGTTCGATTATATTATCTTTGATATAATCCATAAGTTCAAATTTATTAAAAGAATCTTTTCCTTCAACATATTTATTGATTAAATTTTTAACTGATTTGTGTATAATATTTTTAGTCTGGCGACCGGTAGAGCCGCCTTTTAAAATATTTTTCCAACTCATGTTATCACTTTTTTTTAGAATTGCCCCAATTTTTTGCGCCAACTTTACGACAACGGACTAATGCACCTGAAGCATATGCTGAAGGCCATTTCTTATAGCGTGAGCGAACCTTATAATAACAGGCATCTCTTTTTCCTTTAGATTTTCCATCACGCCTTCCTTTTTTCTTGGCTCTTTTAGCACCCGTTTTTCTACGGGCTTTACTTTTTTTCTGAAGAATGTCTTCCCAACTCATTGACCATCGCCCTCACTTTTAGTAGACCACTTATTACTAAATAAAGGATGCCTTTCATAATTAGCATTTAGATAGGAAACAACCTTTTCTTTAGATGGAGATGAGAATTTAAATTTTCTTAGAATTGCAGTATAGATGGGTTCAAATGTTTTTTCATCAACCATAGAGTCCACCATTGATTCCCAAGAGTCTGATTTTTTAATAAGATATGAAGGGTCTCCTCTTCTTGCATATACTAAATCATACCCAAAGGTTTTTGCCATTGGTAAAATTTTATTGGGAAATGAAGTATCTAATTTGTTTTTAATATATCTGGTAGGCTGCCCTGAAATAACAGAAGTTACTTTACCATCAACGGTGTGTCTTTTAATATGTTCAGCCTTTAAATTATCAATAATGTATCGTCTTAATTCATCAGTATTAACCTTGTCCTTACCCTCAAGAAATTTTTCTACCATTTCCTTGATAGTCTTTTCAACTAATTTTCGTGCCGCACTTCTTGATTGCCCCGTCTTTAATGTAGAGTCCCAAGATTTGAATATGCCTCCCCTCCCCTTTGCATTAATTCTTTGAATCACTCCTTCTTTTTCTAATGCTGTTAAAATATTTGGTAATATTCTTTTTGGTTTGTTGGAATTTAACCAAGCACTTGCCGCCCTTGGATTTATATTTGGATGCCTGCGAAGATATGTCAATGCATAATCTTTACTCTGTGAGTGTAGTTCGTCCAAAGTAAAATTACCTAAATCATTTGATTCATAATAATTTTTAATGGCCTCTTTATAAGCCTTGTAAATATCCCTTTTAAATGTAGATTTAACGATATTTTCCCAAGACATAAATATCACATCGTTTCAATTAGATGCAACATATATTTAACTAATAATTCCAATTCATCGTCTGTGATATTTTCAAATTGTTCTGGTCGTGTTTGTGAACGAACCGAGCCATCTGAACCATCTCCGGGTTTTAATGTATTGTCGTCAGTAATCTGATAAACTCCTGCAATTTTATTTGCGATTCTTGTTCTTTTTAGAACGGGCATTCTTCTAACCTTTGAGTTAAAAGCAAAAACAGTTGAATCGCTCATCTGTTTGCTTTGGTTAGAATACATTTCTTTTGCCTTATTGTTTAATTTTCTCGCCATTTGAACTGGCAAATCTGCATCTACTAATAGTTGAATAAACTCATAGTATGTGCTTTGCTTCAAAATATCTGTCCACGTTTTTTCTTCATAATTTTCTGACAACTTAAACTCACCTTGACCTCTTCTTTTTCTTCCTTTAAATAAATTTTTAATTTCATTTAAAACCATACCTAATCTTGATTGGGCATCTCCTTTATTTTCTATTCTATGGGAAACGGTAGTAACTACTGATTCAGCATTTACATCATTTTTATCTTCAAGTCTTCTGACTTTAATTTTTAGATGCTTTCCTCCCTTTATTTCCTCTACGATACTAAATCCATTATCCTCTAAATGTTGTGACAATCTACGAATACCTTTACTTTTCTTCTTTTGGAGTTCATCGAACCAATCCATAATTACCAATCCCCACAAGCCAAACATCTCGGAGAATTGTCTCCACCTTTACAAGATTTGCAATTATGCCTACTTCTAAATCTATCTCGCCTTTTACCTTTTCTTTTACCAGAAACAGTAACTCCTGCTTGACCCCAATGCCTTCTAACATATCCATCACCATCAGGGTTTTTAACACACTTCATCCATTTTTTACCCTTTCTTGTTGAAGAGGTCTTTTTTGTTGCTCTTGTGCAACGACCACCTTTACAAAGAGTATCTTCCCATGACATTTTAATCCCTGTCTGTAAATGCGCCCCTACTCTTAGATTTCTTTTTATTCTTTAAACTCTTAAAGTCCTCACCAGTAATTTTATCTTTAGGTTCGGCTTGCTCAGCAATTTTCTTTTGCTTCTCTGAAAGTTTTAAAATGTTCTTCCAAGACATGTCGCTCACCTTTTTATTTATTAAACTATTATATAAGCCTATGGAGTCATAATATCTCTCATGTCATACATAACCTGAGCAGCCATACCTTCTCTAATTGTAATACTTATGCCAAAACTATCTAAATATCTATCAGAATTTAAATCCATGTCAGTTAAAATTATTGAACAGACATCTGCATAATCTTCAATAACAACATCAAAGTCTGATACAATTCCTTTAAAATTTGTCTTATCTAAATATTTAGATAAAATTTCTAACATAACACAAGCATCTTCTTCAGTCAAGTTTTCTAATCCTTCCCAATGGAGGTCAAGTGTATCTCCTTTTACTTCTTCTAGAGTAAGCGTTGCCATGCTGTCTCTAAAATCTACATCGCGTATCCACATAAGAGTATCTCCGTTATCTAAAGAAGTGTTTTCGGGAAAATCTTCATGTCTAAAGTTTTTTATTTTTTCAGCCATAGCCATAATTCTTTCAATACAGTTTTCTTCCTTTTCTTCTGGTGGTAGTATGATATCCTTTTGCTTGCCTTTTTGTGAAGAAATTTGTAAAGATTTTTGAATATCAAAATGTTCTCTTACATAATCTTCATAAAATTCTATTAACATTGCCGTCAAATCTAAAGATGTTGTTTTATCATTAATATGGTCTTTCAATCTTAACTCAGCACTACTAAATTTTTTTAAAATATCAAATACATATGCTACAGGTAATTTTGGAACACTTCGTTCTAATTGATATCTCATAGCATCATTTAAAAGTCCTACCTTTCCTAAAAATAAATCTCCATTATTTCCTAAGTATGTATTAAAAGTCATATAACCACTTTCACTTGCTATGGAAGACATGCCCCATATTTTAATAACTACACCAGCACCCATATATTTTCTCAAGTCCCTTGGGCTTCCCGAATATGATTTTCGATAAATACCACTAAATTTATTACCGTTAAATTTGGTTTCTGCATCAAGTATTTTACGTTTAGCATAACATAATTCATCATTACTTATTTGTTCAACTGAGTTATCAATAACAAGAGTAGCATTCATATCAATAGCATGAATCATATCATTTAAAATTGAATGCAAGTCTCTCCACCATTGTCGGCAATCTTCTTCCTCTTCTTCGGGTGGCAGGATAATATCTTTCTGCTTTCCCCTTTGACTACTGATTTGTATATTTTTCAACATGTCTTCCCAATTCAATATGCCACCCCCTTGATATGTTTTATTATCTTATCAATTGTTTCTGTATATTTTTTTAATTGTTGGGTCATACCACCACTATCGCCACCAATCTGATGTCTATAACTTTTAGGTTTAGTGGCCGCTGCGACGAAAAAATCAACTTCAAATCTATCTGAGGTTGTGTGTAATTCAAAGAAGGAAAATAAAGTAATGTCTCCTAAATCGGATAGTTTTTTTCCTTCGGCAGGAATATCAAATGAAAACGTAAAATTAACTCTTTCTCCGGGTAATATAACTTGCGAACTTATTTCAATAGTTTTAGCATTTGAAGTTTCTCTATGTGGCCTCATAACAACTGCAATTGTTTTTTTGAGGGGACACCATAATAATTCATTAGTATAATCCTTAAAATCCTTTGTGCCATGCATTTCCGGTTCTACCACCTCACCCTGAATAAGAAGATATAACTGCTTAAACCATTCGTAGCAATCTTCTTCAGGTTCTTCTTCAGGAGGCAGAATTATATCTTTCTGTTTCCCCCTTTGAGAAGAGATTTGAATATTTTTTAATAACTTTCTCCACATCAAAAATTCCCCCATATCTTTTTTAGTGATTCTGGTAATTCATCCTTGTTCATTCCAACAACCCTGATTCCATCATCATAAGGTTCCAATTCTTCAATAGTTTTTATATCATTTTCTGTTGCTTGGAATCTAAAATTTCTAATAATATATTCTCCTACATCAGAAGGTGAATTTTTTAGTGATAATCTTAAAAATATAAAGCCATCCATTGACCCAAGCGGGCCCTGAATCAGCGGGTCAAAATATAAAGTCTCTTCGTATCTGTATGTTACACCATTTATTACTTTATCAAGGGTAAAATTAGTCATTCGGGCTGTCTCGGTCATGGCTTCGTCATCCATATAGTAAAGAAAAACACCTTTATTTACTCTTTCCATAAACCAACAATATGCCTCATCATCATATGGTCTATTCCTAATATTCCCTCTCTCAGTAACAAACTCTACTGGTCCATTTTGCCCACTTAGTTTTTCAATCATATCTAAATATTTTTGATAGCATTCATCATTTTCTTCTTCTGGTGGTAAAACAATATCCTTCTGTTTCCCACGCTGAGAACTAATTTGTATGTTCTTAATTATTTCAAACCAATTCACGATACGGCCTCCACAATAAATTGTCTAATATCTTGATAATTTTCAGCAAGTATATCAAATGTGCATATGGGAAACTGACCGGTAATCCCCATAGTAAATCTTGCAATAATGTATTTTTTATCATCGGTCACCGTAGGGCGAGCAGACATTGTAAAAAATATTTCTATGCCATCAATGACCTCATTAGTTCTAGTTGCAATAGTCCTTTCAGGCAAATTAAGAATATCCTTTTTAGAAGAATTTCTTACATTTACTAAATTCTGCATTCGTTTTACCCAATAACAATAATGCGGTTCTCTAAATCTTTCCAGTAATGGGTCATCCCATTCACTTGCCATTACCCTATCTACTTCACTTCTAGCATAGCCCGCAGGTAGGGCCGCTAATTTACCAAGATTCAAATAAGTATCTGTGTAGTATTTTTCACTAATCACTTTCGGTAATCTGTTAAATCTTCTGGCAAGATTTTGTAATTTTTCTAAACAATTTTTATCTTCATCCTCTTCAGGTGGTAAAACAATGTCTTTTTGCTTACCCCTCTGTGAGGTAATTTGAATATTTTTAAGAATCTCCCACCACATATAATCACTCTTCTTCTGCCCACATGGAATTAGAAAACATATCAACCAAACTACTACCAATCTGGTCATCTATTCTTTTAGCATAACTTAGCCATCCAGACTCTTTTAAAAATTTACGAGAAACATTTTTAAATTGAGCAGATACCGAGTCTGGGTTCTCTAATTTATAATACAATTTAAAAACGCCGTCTAAATCTAAGTAGAACATCCAATCAATAGCATAATCAACATCACCGGGGCCTCCAACATAGGGTGTATAATTAATATCATATGCTCGGTGGGGGTTATCAGTATACCATTTTGCCTTAAGGAATTGGTCTTTATATTTACAAAGTTCTTCATTGGTAAATTCTTCTAATCTAAAACTAAAGGGGACGCTCTTTCCACTAAATACTTGAAGCATAGCCTCAATGTTAGCCTCAAGTAAAGACCACCACATTTTACAATCTTCATTATTATCTTCAGGAGGAAGAATAATATCCTTCTGCTTACCTTTCTGTGAACTGATTTGAATATTTTTCAATATGTTAAACCAGCCCATGTTATTTGCATTATTTTTTAACTATATTAATACTATGCAGAAATGGTATATATTTATACCAAAGCCTTTTTCAAAAAATGCCCGCAAATTTTTTTGGCACTAGCAAAATTTTTTTTTAGCATATAATTCTATTTCCAGAATAAAAATTAACCATACATATTCATATTTTTATCTTCGGAAGTTTCTTTAGATTTTGTTTCGCCTTGTGATTTAAAATAATTAATTAAAGCAGCATCAAATTCACCATCTGTATCAGTATCATCATGTTCTTTTATATCTGCGACGTGGCGAATAGTGTTATTATACGTTTGTAATACTTCTACAAAGTCATTACGCAAATCATTGAATAATTGTTGTATGCGTTTTACATTCTTTTCTGGTGGTTTGGCCGTCTTCATATAATATTGATAGAAGTCTTCCCAGTCTGCGAAGTGAATTTCCATCTTTGAGAAGATTGCTTCTAATGCTTCGCTGTGTTGCTGTTCTAATTCTTCGTTTTGGCTACTATTGATGTAGAAATTGAATACCATCGTATATTCCCTGACAAGAAGAGGGAGGTTATACAGTTATAATACCTTGTATGCTGTGGGATTCTGTCATTATAGTATTGCGAAAAGGGCATATACAGGAAATAAGAAATTTTGCCCCTGAGGGCTAATTTTTTGTTTTATATTATATTATATTTAGGAACCTCCAAAGTAGAACCATATGGTAATAGATGATAATTAACAATCACAGTCATCAAACATAATCTATACACCCCTGCCAAGGTAGTATATGCTAACGCCTACCATATGGTAGCATTTTTTAAATGTTGATACACTTAATCACTCATCATCGTCGTAAAACATTAATGCTCACCCCTGCATGGTTCATATTATGCTAACGCATGAACCATATGGTTCTAACTTTGTGCCGAGACCTTGACTTTCAATAATAGCATCCTCTTAGTGCCTAAGGAGGCATAGAACATGGAAGAAGAAGACCAACAACAAGAAACAAAGAACCTAACAGAAGAACAAATTACCCAATTGGGTGAATATGCAGGGGTAAAGAAGGGACAGACATATTGTAGCATGAACAATGTGTTCACAAACTTCGTTTATTTCCTGTCCGTTCTTTTGGGTCGCCCAACAGAAGCCCGCACAATGAATTATGATTGCTTTCAGCGAGTTTTTGCTGAATTACCTGCTGATTCGTTTGAACGACTAAACAAAACGATGAAGGCCATGAAACAAGCATTGGAAGACAAGGACAAAGCCCTTAGCGCACAGCGCAAGTATCGTGGTCAATCAGAACAAGCCGAGGAAAAATTGTCAAAAATAACCCGTCAGGCAAATCGAGAACGCCACATGGTTGACATTTTGAAGCAAGTCGTCATGTCAAAGATGGACTTGAGCGAGGATTATTACGAATACTAATCATAACCTCCGAAACGGGGCATATCGTGGATTTTGGGCGGTCTGCGGTATGTCCCAATTCGGGGTCTTCAATCTAAAATAAACTTTCAAACCATATGGTTCGTGCTTTGCAACGATACCTTATCACATAATAAATAGTGCATTCAATGTCTCCCAAAAGAGGAGACAAAGAAAAAAAAGGTGAAAAAAGATGCCAAAAACAACAGAAAAAGAAAAGAAAGACATGAGCATGACTGATGAAGCGTGGAATAACCGTGTGGAACGGGTTAACGCATTCATGGAACACGAAGGAAACGCTGCTTTCTTCAAATCCTCGGAAGAGATTGAAGACGGTGTGGAACTCATCAAGATGAACATTAAGCGTGGAAACCGGAACGCTGCAAAGCGAAAGAACTTTTGGAAGCAAATGCTTGACGAAGGCCGAGACTGGACTACTGAAAACTACCCCGATTTGTTAGAAACTTCGTGGCCTGTTTCCCAAGGAAAGGAATCAAATCTTCCTGCACATGTTCAAGCATCAACTGGTCAGATTTACGATTTGACTTTTGAGGCTTCCGTGGATTACTGGAACAATAACCCCATTGTTCAAGTTGTGAATATCCGAAGTGGACGAAACAAGGAAGAAGGTGGAAAGACATACGCAGACGCTGAAGAATACGCTAAGGGTAAAGCCTTCGCTACAAAACAACGCTTTGTGAAATTGTTTAACGACGGACGATGGGACGGAAACTTCTCATTGGATGGCATGACAATTGCACCACCGACATCAACAGCAAACACAACCGAAACTCAAGACGGTGATGAAGTTGAACCCGAAGCGTGAAGAAGAAGATTAATTTCTTCCCATGTTGATAGATTAGAATAGTCGTATGTATTCTTGTGTTTTGGTATTTTCACAGTAAAAAAATACCGTTTTCTTTTAATTTATTTTATTTTTTATTTTATTAGGGTTGACCTGCAAAGCGGCAACCATATGGTAATACCTTTGGGATATATACCCTAAGTTGGTGCAAAACACCCTTTTCTCGGTGAAACAAATGACACGATACATCATTATGCACACAGGAAAGCAAGGAAGGAGGTTTTGGAATCACAAAGCCTACCACAGTCAAGCAAGCGCAGAAAAAGAGGTGAATCGTGCGGTTGATATTGTCGTCAGAAGGGCGATGCGTGATGCTGCCCGAATGACCTCTGCAATTCGTGGTGTGAATGCTCCACGATTTCAACAACTGCTTGAGGACACAATGGCCTACCGTGAAACCTTTGAAATCGTTTCGTTGGGGGAGGTGTTTTGATGGACGATGATGAATAATCATCGTTCGAGGGGCTGATAGCAAGGTTCCTCTTTCCGAATCCTCAAAGATAAGCATCAAGGGAACCATATGGTTCTACTTTGTAGACCCCATAATAAAAATAAAAATAATAAAAAAAGGTGTGTATTTTTTTAATTCCAACGAAGAACCGAAACCCGCCCAAGAGTTTTCGACCAAAAGAAAATACACAAAAACTTTTGACGAACATCATTCATTTAATTTACGCAACTCCTCTGTTATTTGCTTAGTTGCTTCTTGCACAACTTTTTGCAATTCATCCATTGTATCTGCTTCACAACGCAATTCACCACATACCCAGTTTTGGTATCGGTCTTGCTTTAGTTTTACAACAAATGGTTTTGGTTGCTGTTGAACATCTTTCTTCTTACGAAACATTTTACTCACCCTTATACTTTTTACGAGCAGCAGAATTTACTCGATAAATTACACGACTTTCCCAATCTGCCACTTCTTCAAGTGTAAAATTACAAAACTTATCAAAGTTGGTAGCGATAAGGTGCATAATCATATCATTACATTCATTATCTTCAATCATAAAATTGATAATGTCAGAATCCGACCAACGTGATTTACCATCAAGAGAAAACTCCTCTGAAATTGCCCGTGTAAATAAAACAAAATTCATGTTTTGATTATGTGGGCAGTTTTCATGGCTTTCCACATGCTCAGCATTATTACATATGCAATACTTCATTCTTCTTCCTCCTTTTCTTGAAGTTGTAGGGCTTGTTCAGTCTCACGAATTTCATCACGG
>Ga0181393_1000428_pt1 | contig 15720 bp, 8 predicted proteins | sample 16SPOviralmetaG_FD_130122 | JGI IMG/M metagenome (GOLD analysis project Ga0181393, IMG submission 130122) | Marine viral communities from the oligotrophic San Pedro Time Series (SPOT) site, San Pedro Channel, CA, USA - 16 SPOT_SRF_2010-10-21 | ecosystem: Environmental > Aquatic > Marine > Strait...
GCATTGGAGCTTCTTTTAAATCTTTAGCGTATTTTTTTCTATCTTCTATTTCTTTTGAAACCGGCTGCCCAGTATTTTTTAAATGAGTAGCGTACGCCGCGCTAACACTATCGCTGTACGACTGGGAAACCTCTTTAACTCCTTCGATGGTTTTAGTCATGTGTCTAGAAAACTTAGTACCCATGAAGGTGTCTATTTTTCCTTGCTGTTCTGCTAACCTTGTAAGAGCATTTGATAAATAATTATAACTCATAAATTTACTATCCTACGTTAATTACTGTACCACCTGTTGGAGCAGGTTTATTTGGATCAAAAGCACTTGCAACACTTCCTAGCGCATCAAGGCCACCAAAAAGCATATCTTCATTGCCTTGCATTTGCGCCTGTGATGTACCTAAACTAGCGCTTAATTGATCTGCTTGGAAACCAAGTAACATTTGATCTCTATTTTCTTGCATTTGGTTTATATCCATTTGAGCTCCAGATTGAGCCATATCGATCTGCTGCTGTCCTTGTGCAATTACTTGGTTAATTCTATTTCCTTCTTGAGCTATTTGAGATTGCATTTGTCTAGCAGACTCAGCTCCTTGAGCGGCAAGTTTTTGATTCTGCGCTTCTTGCTGTCCTATATCTGCTCCAATTTGTTGTCTTATTCTAGCGTTTTGCTTAGCCATCATATTAGCGATAGCAGCAACACCACCAGCACCACCCGCTCCAGCTTTAGCTGCTTTCATTACTTGAGCTTCGCTTTCTTGAGCCATTTGCTTTTGATAGTCAGCAGACTTTAGATTTACAGTTAAGTCTTCAAACTTGTTATCTGTAGATATGTCCGCCATTTCGTTTTTAAGTCCAGCAAACTGGTTTGTCATGTTGGCAAAAGGATTTTCTATAGGCTTACTAGCAAACTGTTCTAGCTTTTTATTAAAAGCGTCTCTTTGCTCTTGTTGTTGCGCTTCTAGTTCGTCGTTTGCTTTACCAGAGAAATAACCGCCAATACCACCTACGATAGCGCCGCCTATAGCACCAGCAGGACCTAGCGCTGCTCCAGCGGCAGCCCCACTTGCAGCTCCGCCAAACACGTCTCCAAAATCTACTTGTAAAGGACTTTTTGATTCCATATTATTCTTATTTATACTTTGTTTTACTATTATTACATCTATTTGCTACTTTCAACAGCTCCAATCGTGGTTACAAACAGCTCTGACCTTTTAAGTCTTTCATTGTTTCTCCAAACAGCTTTAGCGAAATAACCCTTGACAGATGACTTGTTTACGGATTGCCTTGGTAAAGCGTAAAAATAAAATTCCCATGGAGAGTTTTGCAGCTTGTCTAGCAAGCCTTCTCCACTCAAGCCTTCTATAGCGTTCTCTTCAAGCACGTTGATAATCGACTCAAAGTGAAGGCCACCTACCTGAAGCTTAGTTATATATCCTACGCACAAAACCTTGTTTACCGTCTCTGGGCTATCACCGACTAGATAGTTCACATACAAAGCGTCTCCAACACTTAAGCCTTGAGGCATTTCGAAGTTCATTACATCGGTAGATGGTAGTTGCTCTTTTACAAAATCAATAAATATCTCCATGTTCTATAGTATATTAAGCCAAGGGCTAGTGTTAAATGTTGGGAAGTTGTAGTTTGCGTCAACTGGATCTATTAAAAACCCAGGTATGTTAACTACTAAAGGTATTTCTACTTCATAATCTATTCCAGACTCGTTTATAGTTACGTTCATTAAGTACACGTAATCGTCTTGATTAGACATACTAAACATTGTCATTTCTCCACCGCCAGTGCCAGGCTCGGGATATATAGCAGAAACTTTCAAAACGCCTTCCGAGCTAAAGTCTATATTAAGGCCTGGGGAAGAATCTATTTCTTCTGTACCATAAACGTTGTGTCCATAGAAATTAACTTCATTAATAGTTACGTTTTCTTTTAAGTAAAGCTTTGCTTCTGTAAGCTTAAAAGACTCAGCGTTTACAACCTCACCATCAACAGTTTGCTCCCAAGCAATATACGGTTCGTTATCTTCAGTAAGTTGAGATCCATGCCAGTGAAATAAATTTGTATGAGAACCTCCTCCAACATCAAAATCTTCTCTTAACTGTTCTGACACCATTAACGGGTGAACTAAACATACGGTTATAGCTCTGTTTTCATTTAGTCCACCATAACCAGCAGGATAATAAGGAACCGAAAAGCTTCCATATACGCTCGGGCTAAGCGCTCCCATATCTTGAAAATCGTAATCATAGCTACCAGCTCTTAAAACGCCAACGTACTCTGAGGCTATTTCATAACTAGATATTTCTGGAGTAGCTGGAGGAGTTCCTATACCTACCAAGCTGTTAGCTTGATCTTGTGTTAAAGCTCCACCTCCATAACTTTGCTGCAAGCTAGCGACATCCTCTACAAATCCCTCTATAGATTCCATATAACCACCCGTCAAGTATTTAAACCATTTGTTTTCTTTGTTTAAAAAGTTAACAGCACTAGATGTTTCTAGGTCTGTGGTAATATCGTCTAACCACCAACCAGCTCTATTTTGATTAGTTTCCAAGCTATCATCTAACGTGTTAGATATAATTCTAGACTTAGTGCCTTCGTAAGACGCGTAGTTAAAATCCTTAACAACACCAGGAGACTCGTTATACACTACAGCCACTCTAGCGTCTGCTTCACTCGTATTATTGCCGTAAAACTCGCAGTACTTAGTGTCCGTACCGGTAGTCTTGACGTGCTCGTAAGTGTTTCCTCTTTGGTGGCTGTAAAACTTGTTTAATAAAGAGTAGCTAGGACTAGATGGAACGTAGGTTCTAAAAGAACTCCAAGCGTCTTGGTTTTCATCCCAAGCGACCGTTGTCGTGTCTGTTCTTCCATAGTATAGAACGCTAAGACTCTTAGAAGATATTAAATACTCCATTCTCTCTTCATCAAACGAACCTATTAAAGGCAAATTGCTTATAGCTACATTAGAAAGTTGCTCTCTAAAGTAAGATTCTAAACCTTGGTCTGATATAGGGGTAAGCCCATCTTTAGACAGTCTAAGCACAGCGCCTCTTTTAGTATCAGCAAAATAAGCTCTAAAGCCATAGCTAGCAAAAGATTCTGGATTAGTAGATATACCGTATTCACCATCAAAAGCTATAGACTGACCTAACACTCTGTTAGTGGCCGACAAGTTAGTTGTTCCATCAGCATTGAATAAGGCATCTTTGTCAGATAAAACTTTTAGTATTTTATCTTCACATAAAACTATTAAATCACCAGATCTAGCGTGTAGCCTTTGTATAGATCCATTGTTAGGATTAAATCTCTTAGTTATACCTAAAGCTAGGTTAAATTGATTAGACTCATTAAACGAACTGTAAGAGTTTATGACACCAGAAAATATTAATTCTTTATCGTTAAGTCTTTCCCTGTAGTCTTCAAAAGTAGTGCTAGCTTTAACTCCTTTAGCTATTCTCATACCGTTAAAGCTATTGTCTACAGTAGATACTTCAATACCATTACCCATAGAAAAACAGTTGTACCATGGTAAAACTATAGGTAGTATAGTGTCATTAACTAAACCGTGATTAGAGTGATGAGTGTGTCTTTTTACTAAAATTTTACTTGAGTTATCAACACTTTCAACTACTTCTACAAATATATGTTCACCAACACCCAGTCTACTTGGATCTACGTTTTCTAATTTTAAAACTAATCTACTTCCTTCTATTATAGTTAGCGTTACAGGTTGAGAAACTGTTACAACACTATATAGTTCTGGGTTTGGATTATACTTACCAGCCAAGGTCTCAACGCTTACTGTATACGTTGGCAATAAAGCATCTTCTGGATTATCTTGAAAGTCAATTAATCCGTTACCACTAGAGTCTAATACAGTTCCCTCTACAAAGACAGTGTCTCCAGCTAGGTTGTGTTTTACCATTGATCCACCCGTAAGGTTATAAGGATCGGAGACATCTTCTGGTGGAGTGTAATCAAAAGCAGATACTAATCTATCAGGCTTAACCCATTGAGCGTCCGTAGTGTCATCTAGTACTATTGGGTACGCTTGAGAAGCCTCATAGTACAAGTCTGAGTCTACGAATCCTCTAGGGTAGGTTTCAAATATACCTCTACTTCTAGGAACTCCAGGAGTAAATGAGCCTTGAGAGTTGTTAGTAACCAAGCATTGATCTGTTTTTAAGTAAACAAAAAACTTACCTCCAAATCTAGCTGTATTTTCTTGGCCTGTAACACCTTCAGCATTAACTAATTCCGACGGGGGCTCTGATGTTACTTTTTCAACTTCATATTTTAAGTCATAGTTATTAGGCTCCCAAGAAGCACTAACATTAGAAAGAGCTGGATCTGGAGCGCAGTTTAATCTATGTACTTTCTTTTGAACTAGTATATCTCCTTCTTTAACTTTGTTTCTATGCTTTGAGTCAAACGCTAAAACCGTTACGGTCTGCATTGTGTTTGCTGATTCGCTGTCTGCTCCAAATCCTTCATCAGGAGCTGTGGTATAGTGAAACGCTTCGTCTAAAGGCAGCGTATTATAATCTTGACCTAAGTCTTTTACAAAAAACTTATAAGACTTTGCCCAATAAGGATGCGTGTTTAATATCTCTACTTTTATTCTGTTTGATTGTCTAGCAGCTTCGTTGCCAAGTTTTATTATAGCCTCTTTGTTAGTTAATACTGGCGTTTCTCTACCAAACTCATCTCTATAAACAATACCAACTTGGTAGTTTCTCAATGACTTTAAAGAATCAAACGGCTTACCGTAATTATCGTTTAGCTGACCATTGTCACCGTAGGTTTCAAGATTTGCATCTGGATCTTCTAAGAAGGTTAATTCATTACCTAAGCCATCAGAAACGCTATTAATTTGCTGAGACTTATATTTATACGTAGAAGCTAAAAGCTTAACTCTAATGTCTTCCCTTGAGTCTAGGTAGCTAGTTCCTGGAACATCAACCATTTGCTCAGGGTAAAAATCAACACCTTCATCTAAGTTGTAGTCTTGAACGTGGTTACCATAGATGATTCTATTTCCAGTAACGTCTTGTGCTAAAGCTTTTCTAGGTACAGCATCAAACGGTCTTGTCAATTGATCCGGATCTACAGTAAGACCTAGCGTAGCGCCGCCAAATGTATGTAAGCCTCTGTAGTCTGAGTTTGCTGTTTCTAAAAACTCAACATCAGTAAACTTATATTTTTTCATCGCGTATATGGAAGGACTATCTTCCTTTGTTACTAGTAGCTCAATCGCTACAACATCTTCAGGTAAGTTTTTAGGCGCCCAGTCTAAAAGCTGCAAGTCTTTTATTTCGTTTAATAGCGATATGTAATAGTTAGGCCACACCATATTGCTGTTTCTTGTTCTCCAAACAACGCTAGTAAAAGGTGCAAAACCAGAGTACTCGCTGTCTGAGTACTGATACCTATAAGAAAATCTAAGCATGTTTTCTTTTAAATCCGTATCTACATCGGCGTTTTGACCTGGATCTTCTAGCGCGTCTGTAGCTGAAACATCCCAAACTTGAGGTAGTGGAGGCCCATAAAACTTAGGTTTATTATTAAACCATTGACTTGCCTCTTCGGTAGTGCTAGTTATATTGTATCTTTCAATGTCACCATTTGCTTGATAAACACCACCAAAACCCATATCGCTATTCCAGTATGGAGATTTTTTCACAAACCAACTAATGTTATTTTCTTGTGCGTATGGCGGATTTGAAACATCCGCTCCGTACTGAAGCATGGCTGCGTTTTTTTGATAATCACCATGTCCAAGTGGAACTACAGAATTATCGTTTTCGTCCAACCTATAGTGGTACTTATCTATGCCAGCTCTAAGTGTTGGATCGTCTATTTTTTTAGCATTGTTTTCTACTATCTCTATAGTTATAGCGTACTGCGTTAAGTATCTACCTTGTCCAACAGAGCTTCCATCGCCATAATCATAATCTCCAAAGACTCCAGCTGGTATTTGTGTGCCAGTATCAGGATCTGTATAAGCACCACTACCATCGAAAAGAACTTCATCACCATTAGGACCCATACCGTGTAGGTTTTTGTCTAAGAAAATAAATCTATCTCTAAGATCATTCGTCGCGCCATCTGCTGAACCATCATCATACCACGTGCTTTCGTTGTTAGGATCTATGCTTATTAGTTTTGTTTCTACAACTTTAGCTTTAACAGTATCCATAAACCCATCATGAACGCTTGTACCAATCTGCCAAGGAGTGCCAGCAGTTGATTGATTCCAAGGCCCTTCATGATATTCAGAAGAACCTGGACGCAACTGTGAACCATAGTTTTGAGCGTCATCTACTTCAGAAACTTGAGCTAGTTGATTGTACTGATACATTATAGGATAGCCAAACGTAGGTGGGTTAACACCATCTGGTGCAGTATCAATGGTTGCTGGAGAGTAAGGATAATTAATGTCGCCAAAAGCACCATAATCGCTTCGAGCCATTTTCCCATCTGGATTAATAGCGTCAGGATATGTATAATGAGGACTACCGTCTTTTTTGTAGGTTCTTAATCTTCCATCTGCTCTACCTCCTCTAGCAGTATTTCCCCTACCTCTTAACACAAGACTGTCACCAATAGCAAATCCATGAGGAGGAGTTACAAACTGGCCTGGCGCTGTAGGAACAAAGAAGCCATTTGCTGTAACTTCCATTTCGCCATTGTGAAATCTATCTGCAGCACCACCAGTACCCCAATATTGAGATACGTTTTGTGCACTCGTTGCCTCATCAAAACCATTTATTATATTTGCTTTTGAAAACAGCCCACCTCTATGGTAAACAGCCCCAGCACTAAGTATAAGTCCAGAGTATGCTTCTTCACCTATTGTGGCTTCAGCTTGAGTACTTCCTTCGTAGTTAATTATAGTCGCATCATCTTGTATTTGAAGCAAGTTGTTAACAACGTTTTCAGGTGCGTTAATCCCATCTACTGGGTTTAGTGGATCAAAAAACTGAAGAGCGCCTAATCTGTAATTGTAGTTAATACCCAACGAGTTATATCCACCTTGCTCAGCTGTATCACCTAAAAGCCCTTGCTGATTTGCTAGCCAGCCTCCAGCTGATATTATTCCATCTTGATCATTAACAGCCAACTCAACCGCAGGCCATTCACCATTGTTCTCTATACCCTCTTCGCTATAAACGTAGTTTGGTGCACCTAATATAGTCCAGTAATCTTTAAACATTACTTTAGGCGAGTGACCTAGTCCCTCTGTTAGAACTGATCCTTTAAGTGTATTAAAAGCTTCAGTGGATAAAGAATATCCTTTGGTTTGCGGTGCTAAAAACCAATCTGCAGAAATACCATCTTCCCATGGGTTACTATTACTTTCGTAGCCATGATAACCTATAGAAGGAGCAGCTTGTTGTGCCATGCCTCCTTGTGTTGCGCTAAGATTATCATTAATAGTAACACCACCATAACTACCAGCCGAACGACCATAAACGCCACCTCCACCAACAAGTACGTTATCTACAGCTAAAGCAAAGCTCATGTGTTTGTCAATACTTTGCGCCGGGTTACCTATGCCAGAACTACCAGTAAACAAAGCTTCTAGGTTGTATTGTGAATCTTCTGTTGGATTTTGATTTGACAGATACTCGTCTGTACATAAACCTACTTCGTTTAAGTAAGCTACTAAAAATGTGACCTGCTCTCCAGGTTGCATTGACGGGTGTATTGCAAAAGGATGTGTCATAACGCCCACTCTAGGTCCGCCTAGCGAAGCCGCCGTTGGCACAAAACTATCTGCTGTAGTTCTTACTTTTATGTGTTCTTCTGGATTAGGTCTTATAACAGTAGCGTGAGATTCTAAAAACTGACCTTTGTTATTATAGTATGGAGAACCAAAAGCTCCAGCGGCGTTTTTATTATTGTCAACTAAAAGCCTTGTGTGAAAGTTACCTTTAGTAGTTAGCCAGGCTGGAAATATAGGATTATATGTATTAATGCTGTCTACGTGATAAGACAACGATCCTAGTTTACATTTTTTTATATTAAACTTTTTAGGCTCGTTCTTATTATCTGTAAAAAACAACATACCATCAAAAGCGTTGATACCTGTTATTATGTCGGTAGAGCTATCAAAGCGCAATATTCTTTTTGAAACAAACTGCCACTCTACAGCGTTCAGTGGAGCTACCGCTCCAAAAGCATTAAATTTATCTTTTATATAAACTCTATCAGTAGCCCTATCAACATAGTCTACGTAAAACGCATCTTGTGATCCTTGGTTTATAGCCTCATCATCTAAAGGGTGCCCTGCTCCATCAGTGGCTAAAACCCTCATGTTTTCCCTAATATCTAAATCATCTAATTCGCCATCGGCTAATTGTATGTAAGTTTGGTTAGTTTCTTCTAAAGTTGAAGGTGCAGTAAACGGAACTGATATTTTCCAAACATCATTAAACACACGGTAAACATCACCACCTGTAGTTTGATTAGGTATAAACTCAAATATAGAGTCAGCTTGAACAGCGTTGGTCTTTGTAGAGTTCATAACTAAATGATAACCCCTGCTAGTAGACTTATCTATACATGTACCTATAACACGGGCAAACTGACCGTATATTTCACCGTTACCGTCTTCATCGTTGGAAATTAACCTTGTACCCTCGACTGGTTCTAGCGACCCTTGATTTCCCTCGGTAGAAGATCCTGTTCTAATATTTAAAGCTTCTCTGTAGTTTCCTGCAGGTAGTAATCTTTCATCAACATCAAGATTCATACCACCTTTAGTGAAACCTCTTTTAAAGTCTGCCATATTTAATTCTTAATGTGTTTGTTTTTGTTTCTTAGCAGTTGAGCCCACTCTTCCATTTTATAGTTTGTTAACCTAAGCTTAGCGTTTCTTTTAGATGCTCTAGCTTCTTTTTTTAGCATCAACTTAACGCCTTGGGGCACATAAGATCTAGCCGAGGCTAACTCGTATTGTATGTGTTTGTACAGCGCTTCTTCAGAAAACTTATGAACCCTAGCGTCATAACCACTAGCCATACCATCACTTATGTACTCTATGGTTACATATTGTCCAGCTAAACCAGAGCTAAAGTGTATTCTATTTTTTCTATCGTTAATATAAAAAGTTCCATTAGCTTGAACTCTTTCTGGCTCTAGGCCGTAACGTCTACCGTAAACATCCATTAGGTCGTTATCTACCGTTGGATCATAAGTTACATTAGAGTTACTACCTGAATTTCCTTTAAATTTTTTCCACATCTCAGACTCGTATACTACAAACTCAACAGTATCTTGTATTGCGTCTGGACCTTCTCCACCAATGTAATTATTTAAAGTTACAATTGGCTTCGCGGCGTTTAAGTTTGAAGTGTCTTTGTTTATGTTAACTATTCCAGCTTGCCCACTAAAGCTGTTATTGTAAAGTGGGTTTATATTATCTCTATTTAATAATAAGTCTAAACCTAAAGTTAAGTCAGATACAGCTCCTGTTGTAAAGTCTTTCAATCTGTATACAGGTGTCGTTTTAGTTGTTATACCAGGTATTGATACCAGCGTGCAAGCAGCAACAGTAGTGCTATTTTGAGAAAATCTAAACGCATCTCTAACACCATCAGGACCAGCATCAGGAGTACCTCTAGTTCCAAAATCAAAGTCAGGTTGTCCATTAGCTTCTTGTTTTATCGAAAAAGGATCTCCAGATTTCCTCTCTGGATATATAACTCTTTCTAAGCCATTGTCATTATAAGAAAAAATCTTAACGTAATTAACGTAGTCTTTAGGTAATTGCCAAACTAAGTTGTTTGGAACTGAAAACTCAATAGCGTTTTGACTAGGTAATACGTCGTATGAAAGTTCTTGTATTCCTCTTTGAGCAAAAAAAGCAACTTCGGTTCTATTTGCTTTTCTTATAACTTTATCTTCTCCTACGTAAGAAATCATAAAGCCATTGATTACATCATCAACAGAAACTGTAGAATAGCTAATAGACGTTGATTGTCCTTGATCTATTGAGCTCAAAGCCCAGGCGTAATAATCGTGTGAAAAATTGTTTGGCATATTATTTCATTATTTGATTTTGCTCTGTACTAGTTGCTTTTCCATATTGAGCTAAAGCTGGTTGATTTAATTTTAACCCAGAAAGTAATAGTATTTTAGCTACTAAGTTATTGTATTCGGAACTGTGTATTTCAAAGTCAACAGATTTAGTATTATCGTAAAGAGGGTGCTCAGCTAAAACATCAGCTGCTCCTAAGGTTATTTTATTATACCCCCACAGCACTGGTCTTGGTCTTCTTATGTACGTTATTATTAACCTATTAGGTTGAACAACCATAGAGGTGCCGTCAGGTTGAAGGTTTGAGTCAAAGTTTGTTAGTGCAGAATATTGACCTCCAAGAAGTTCGTAACCTTGGTTTTGTGTTACGGTAAAATTGTTAGGGAAGTTACTCTGCCCAAACACTCTTATAAAGTTGTTTTTAGTTCCTTCAAAAGTATAAACAGGTCTTCTAACTGTAGGCCTATTTATTTTACAGCCCATTAAGGTAACTAGCTCTTTCTTGCTAACGTATTCAGCTTCAAACATGCTAAATGTATTATCAAAAAACTTACCTCTATCAACTTGGCCAACTACTTCTGTACCTACCAGTACGGTTTGAACTTTATAAAAGTCTGTTGGTGTTGTCATGGCTCCAAACTGTGGTAGTTCAAGATCAGATCCTTTAACTTCTCTTTCAAAGTACTCTATTTTTTCTTGAGAAATATCCTGCGGATCAGAGTGTTCTGAATCATTTGGTGGAGATTGTCCGTGTATATTTGATTTAGCAAAATAAGAGGTGAATATTTCGTCTTGAGCGTGGTTAGCAAAAACGTTAAATTCTTTTGGAGTAATATACCCTCTTTGCTCTTTGTTAGCAATGTCTAATACTGCTTGATATACTTTGTTTACGTTTATAGGCATTGTAAATTATTTATAGTTAAGTAACCACCCTTTTAGAGAGTGGTTACTCTCCTATAAGTAATTACGCGTTTAATCGCTTTTCAATGTTAGAATACACTTCCATTCCTTCATCTGTCTTAAACCAAGAGGCTAAGGCAGAGTATGGATGCTCATCAAATGGTACTGTCATTAGTTTTCTATCACTAGCCGCCCAAACAAAATGTCTTTGATCTTGTGATAGTTTAATAATTTTAAGCTCAGTTGCTTTTATTCCAAAGTTTCTTAGCTGAACATTTTCGTCGCTTACTAACTCTAAGAACAATTTTGGTTTTCTACGTGCAAATAGTAGCAAATCTCTTTTTAGTTCTTTAGAACTCATTTCTGATACTTTAGATCCAACTTCTACCCTCATGATCGCCTCCATCATGTCTAAGTCTATAGATCTAGCCAAGTCTAAAGCTTCAATTTCCATCTCTAAGACTTCTATTTGGTTTTCAGCTATAGCAACTGGTTTGTACTCAAAATACACTTGATCTTTATGTGGGTGGTAAAGCGATAGTAGTTTTTGTAAAATAACGTCTTCTTTACTAGTAAACAAAGCCCCATTTCTAAAAACAATGTGAGAAAGTCTTTGATCGCCTTTCATCTCGTCAACAAAGCAAGTTTGTTGATTTTTACAATACTTAAGCTCTCTTTGGTAACCTTTCTCCTCGTCAAACCAATAAACGTTCGTAGACTTTATGCTTCTTGACAAAGGTTTTGCTTTAGACTTAAGGTAATATACTCTACTTTTGTACTCCCATTTATTTTCAGGAGTGTTGTTTTCTTTTTTTGCTTCTAACTTAACTTCCACCTTAGGAGATTCAGTTACAGGTGTTTCAATCACCATTTCAGCTTGAGGCGCTACCTCAACTGTTTTAGCTGTTTGCTTTTTAGCCATAATATAATATAATAAAAAATTAATAAAAAACTACCCCACCCGAAGGCAGGGTAGCTTGAAAAAAGTATTTCTACTTCATTAACATAAAGTTGTTTGCACCTTGAGTGATCAAACATCTTTCTGATAAGAAGTGAATTTCCATCGCATCTAAAGCAGATGTAGCAGCTCCAACTGAACCAGTAGTCCAAGTTTTCATTCTACGGTCATCTGTCTGAGAAGCTCTGTAACGAACGTGTAAGAAAGGACGCTTAAGATTCTTTCCTAAAGACTGATCGTATACAGTTGAAGTACCTGCAGGAATAATAACCCCACGGATAGCGTTAGCACCAGCAGCAGCATTAATTCCACCACGTGTAGCTAAATCGTTCAAGTATCTAAAGTCAGACTTGTAGAAGTCGTAAGAACCTCTTCTGAATCCAGAAAAACCTAAATTTAACGCCATATCCTCATCGTTTTCGAATACTCCGTAAGAAGTACCACCAGCACCATAAGAATTCATAGAAGCTAACATATCGTCCATTGCCAAGCTAGCCTGACGGTTAACAAATAACATGTTTTCTTCAATAGCACCTTGCTTGTCAAATTCTGCTAAGATAGCGTCGAATTCAGCTAAATCAGTAGCAGCGTTAACACCTGTAATACCAGAAGTAACGTTACCACGAGTTTCAATAGCATCGAACAAACCTTGCGTACCAGTAGCAGAACCATCATTCAGGTTAAGGTGAGCGTCAGTTAAATCGGCTACACCTTCAGAGCCGTAAGCTTCTGTACCAGCAGCGTAAGTACCAACAAAACCACCGACTTTAGCCTCAAGCATACTCATTTCTAAGTAATCAGTGAAACGTGCTCTTGTATCAGCTTCAGCCTTTAAGTACCATAAGTACCCAGACTGACCTGACTCAGAAGCAACCTCTACCCAACCAATTCTAGAAGCATCAGATCCTGATACTACGTAGTTATCTTTTAAGATAATTGGCTTGTTAGAAAAAGACTTAAACTGAGGCTCGTTAGATCCTCTTGTAGTAAGACCATCGTAGTTGTCACCTTTAGAAAACTCAGAACCATAAACTAATATAGTAACTGAATCAGCAGTTGAACCAGCAGCGTCGTCAAAAAATCCAGCAGCATTTAAGTTACCAAATCCATAAGGAGCTACGTTTATTGTAGCAGCAGGCGTAGTTCTATCAATAGAAACTACAATAGCCTTACATACAGCTCCAGAAGTTTTGTTAGCTAAAAGAACAGTATCGTTTGTTCTAATAGCGTGATTAGTACCAACGTCGTTACCGTCAATATCGTTTTCTATTTCAATGATACCACCAGTAGCAGCGTCATCGTCAGTTACTTTACCTGTATAAGATAAGTGTAAACGACCTTGTTCAGACCAAACAACTTGATCAGCAGTCATTGCTTCTTCAGCTCCAACTTGTCCTAAAAATCCTGAGATTGTTCTTGGGCCATAAATTTCCGCTTCCTTTTCCATAAGATCTGGAACGTATTGTTGCGCCCATCCTTGACCTGCCGTTGAGGCTAGATCTAAATAGTTCGTCGATAAAGCCTGCTGACCTGTAGCTGGCTGTACGTTCAAACCATTTCCATTTGTAATTGCCATAATTAAATGTTTTTAAAGTTAAATTATTTTTTGTTTTTAATTTTAAACTTAAAATCAGAAGAATTATCACCTAAGACTCTTACTTTAATGCCGTCAGTACCAAACTCTTTTTGAGTTGTTCTTGGCGCCATGTCAATATTTTTACTTTTCTTTACAGTATCTTTAATAGCGTCTGCTTTGCCTTGCTCATAAAAGTGCTTAGCTATAGCGTCAGCGTTCATTGCTGTAAAAATAGATTTATGATATTCATTAGCTTTCTCTAACGATTTATCTTCTGCTAGAAACTTTCCTAGAAAATTGTTAATATCGCTTTGTTGAGTTTTAACTTTTTCAACATCATTAATCTTGAACTTGTACTTTTTGTCGCCAACGTTAAAATCGAAACCTTCGAATTGTTGGTTGAAAACTTCACCAGTTTTCTTGTCAAACTTTGCCTTGTTCTTTTGAATCTTAGCTTTACTTACCTCCGACTCCTTGTTATATCGGTTAAAGAAGTCTAAAGCTTTTTGAGCCTCAGGTGTTAGCCTTGACCCAGATTTAACTTCTTCGTAATATTTAGACTTTTGCCCGTCTAAGTAGGCTTTAGCGTTGGCAACTTGCTCTTTTAACGCTAGCTTTTTTCTTTTAACATCAACCTCGTCATCTATATCTTCGTCGTAGTTAAACGAGTCTTCAATTAAAAAGTTTATTTCTTCGTTATTAAGATGAGGTTTAGTCATCTTATAATATTCGCTTAGAGCTGTTAAGCTATCTAAGCTATTGTAATCCTTATTTAGTTGTACGTAGTCTTCAAGACTACCACCAGTCTCGTCCATAAAGCTAACTAGCTTCTGCACGTTTTCTGGCAATGGTTGGCCAGTAGTTTTAGCTACCTCTACGGCTTCTTCTACTTCATCGACCAATTCTTTTAAAGCCTCGCTTGGCTCTTCAACGTTTTCCTCAACAACTTCCTGCAAAGGTTGTGTTGGCTCTTCCACTTGCTCTGGTTGATCTACTACGGCTTCAACAGGCTCTTCGTTTAGCTGTTGGTTAGCCATATCCATATTGACCACTATAGTGCCATCCTCTTTGTACGACACGGGAGATTCTTTTTCAACAGTTTCTTCAGAGATAACCTCTTCCGACGGCTTGCCCTCTTCTTGAGTTTGTTCTAGCTGAGCCTCCTCAACATTTTCTTCTTCTTGCATAATATAAAATATAAGTTAATAATTATTTAGGATCAAAAGCCTCTAAGCCAAATCCACCTCCAAGTATATCATTACCTGATGACTCGAATTTTTTAGGTGCTCCACCTGTTTTTCTTTGCTCTATAAGCTCACTTTGTTGTGATGCTTGAATTTTAGTTCGTTCGTCTTTACGGTCTTCCTTTTGTTTTTCTTTATTAGAAATAGTAGCTTGTTGCATTTTTTGTATTTGCATATTGTAGTAAAACTCCATGCCCATTAACTCTTTTTTAGCAGCAACTTCCGCTGCCATTTTTTGAGCTTCAAATTGCGATTTCGCTTGCTCGATCTGTATTTTGCTTTGAGCCATAGCAGCTTGTTTTGTTTGCTCTACCTGAGCAGCTAGCTGTTGTGATTGCGCGTTAGCTTGTTGTTGTTGTTGCATGGCAGCTTTTTGCGCTGCGGCCGCCGCTTGTTGTTTTTTCTTTCGTCTTATTTTTAAAACTTGATTAGCTAGCTTTAAGTTTCTTATTTCTCTAACATCTATAGCGTCTTCAAGATCTATGCTTCCTTGTTGTAAAGATTGTTGAATGTTGTTCTCAATCATTGCTTTTTCTTCTTCGTCAGGAGATAGTTCTAAGAATATGCCAAAATCGTATAAGTGCATTTGAGAAATCTCTTCTAAGGTACCGACGTTGTGAGAGCCTATAGCTTCTAAGAAAGCCTCCTTAGTAGGTGAAAACTCAATGACATCAGATATTCTCAAAGAAAGAGACTCTAAAACATCTGAAACTATGAACATACCAGCTTGTAGAATATGTCTTGTTGCAGTGTTAGAACTTTGAGCAGCCATTTTCTGAAGACCAACTAATGAGTTCTTGTCAGGCGTGCTACCGTCTCTAGCTTCGTTTAACCCGGTTACATCTCTAATCATTTGTAAGTAGTAGTTGTAATTGCCGATCAAGCTTTGCATTTTAGCACCACCACTACCACTTGATATTTCTTGTATTGGAACTTTACCAGGATTCATGTCACCATCAGCCGTCATTGATCTACCAATAACAGA
>Ga0181393_1000432_pt1 | contig 15666 bp, 9 predicted proteins | sample 16SPOviralmetaG_FD_130122 | JGI IMG/M metagenome (GOLD analysis project Ga0181393, IMG submission 130122) | Marine viral communities from the oligotrophic San Pedro Time Series (SPOT) site, San Pedro Channel, CA, USA - 16 SPOT_SRF_2010-10-21 | ecosystem: Environmental > Aquatic > Marine > Strait...
ATGGATCCTGACTGTGCTGCTTGTGACGGATAACTGTAAAAAAAGAAGGGGACCTCGCTGTGAGATCCCCTTCGGTTACAGGAACTTTTGGGTATGGTACGCCCAGTTATCTTTGTTCCTTATCTATATTTTTTAAACATAAGCTTGTATAGTAAACTATTCCAAGCCGCTTGTAATTTATCTACTAATCTCCGCATGGCTTTCCTGTTGCAACGTTAATCCAATTTTCACTTTCAAACCAATCACGTAGGGTAGCACCTTTTTTACGAGCGCCTTTTACGTTTGATTTACTAGAGCGTTTATAATCTCCTTTAGCAGCTGCAGATCTTTTAGCTCTAACAACTTTATCTCTTTCAGCTTTGCTCATTGATCTTACTTTAGCAGCAGGCAAACAAACTTTTTTAGTTCCACCACCTTTTACTTTAGATTTCTTTTGGAACGGTGAGCTTTGTGTATACATTATTTATCTAGTTTTTTCATTGCTTTATTCCTAGCACACTTCATTTTCTTAGCATACGTAGGATTTTTCTTACGATTAAAAACTATCTGTTGATTTAAACTACCAACAATAGCTTTCTTATTACCTTTTCTACTTTTAATAAGCCAATCAGCTAGATCACCGCAGCTTAAATCTTTAAACTTACCTTTAGCGTCTGCGTACTTCGAGTCTTTCCACTCAGGTCTTTTTTCTGCCATGTTTTCTTCTTACTTTATTTTTACAAGCTTTAGCTATTGCGGCTTGCTTAGGTTTTTTACCAAATCTGGAGCGCTGCTCCATTACGGTTAGTATCTGTATTTTTCTAGCAAAAGGTTTTTTTATATTCATAACCTTACTACACGTAGCTCTAGCATCTGATTCTGTAGCAAATTTTATTTTGACAGTATCTTTAGGATTTTCGTCTGTATATAATCTACGTGATGAACCTTTAGGTTTTTTACCTGTTCCTTTTTTTGGATCTGCCATTACAGTCTTGCATGTTTATAAACCAGTTAGCTAATTGAGTGTCTCTTTTTGTAGCATCATTACGAGATTTTAATTTCTTAACTTTACTACAAGTAACATCGCCTCCGTATAATTTATTTATACGAGCTTTTAAAACACCTCTATAAGCTTTAGCCACTACTTCTTTTTAGTCCTTAATGACTTTAACATTTTGTCAATCTTTACAGCTTGTCCTTTGTGCATAGCTGATGCAGCTCTTAGTTGCTTAGCTATTTCTCTCAATTGTTTTGCTTCCATGATTATTTCTTTTTCTTATTACCAAATTTACTAGGTCCACCAGCTTTAGTACAACGCACGCCCCAACCTGAAGCGTAAGCCGATGGCCATACTTTAAATTTCTTTTTTGCCGCAGCCTTACAAGGTCCGCTTATTTTTCCGTATAGTGGTGATCCCATAATTATCTTTTTTGTTTTCTTCTTTGTCTTGTTTTTCTAGCATTAGGTTTGTTAGCAGGTTTTTCTTCATCAATTCCAAGCTCCCAGTCTTGCCAACCGCCTAACAGCGCTAGCCTTTCCCAAGTTTCTAAATCTTGTGATGTAGCTTGTACTACGTTGTTAGTTTTCTTCACAGCTCTATCGAGTGGTATATTAGTAAGCGCCGCTATAACATTAGCGCTAGCTAAATAAGCCGGGTTGTCTAAGCTCCAACCTTTTTCCATCATTTCTTTTTTATCCCATTGATAAGATCTAGCCGCTTGGTTTATACGCGATAGCTTAGCAGATATAGGTGGAGATAGTTTAGTAATTTCATAACCTACTTTTTCAAGCTTAGGTTGTTTCTTTTCCATCTCGTTTATAATACGTATGATAGCGTTTTTACCTACTGAAACTACAGCACCGCCTAATCCTATACCTCTTAATAGCGAGTCCATCATACCGTTAGCTATGCCAACATATTTTTTCTGCTGCTCAGCTGTATCTTCTTCATCATCATCAAATGCAAACGCAAACAAAGCTTGTTGAAGCGCGTTAAACAATAAGTTCTGTGCTACACCGTAGTATATAATCTTACTTATATTAGTCTTAGCATCTCCTCGGCCGTTCTTAAGATCGCTAGCAGCTTTCTTTATAAGTCTAGCATACTGAGCTGGCGTGTTAGCAAAAGCCAATACAAGACGTCCTAATGGACCTGCTTGTTGTATTGATATTCTATCAGGCCTTGATGACTGTTGCGACTCTTCCGCTGTCTCTCTAAAGTCTACAAACGCCTGAGCTTCGGCCTCAGCGTCTGTCATACCTTGTTTTTTATAAGTCTTTATTCGGTTACGATAAAATGCAGAGCCACCTGATGCTATAGCAAAGCTATCTGCTATTTGTGTAGGCGTGAAACCAAACTCAAGTAGTTTATTTATAACTCCTTTAGCTCCACCTTTCTTAGCCATGTCTGCAATATCAGCTTCACTTACGTTGATACGTAAACCTCCACGACGTTCTTTCAAGAAGTCAGAGTTCATAAGCGTCATAAAGTCAGACCAAAATTGTTTCTGGTTTGCAAAAGCTTTACCTGCAGCTAGCACATTATTATCAGTAAAGTTAACAAAGTTAATACTAGATATAGTTTGTAGTAGCGCTGATCTAGTATTGAAAAACATTATTGTACCGATACTACCTGTAACCCAGTCTGTAAATCTACCTGTGAGCGTATCGCCTTGGAAGTTTCTGTTACGACCAGATTTCATACGCTGTAGCATATTCTCCATAGCTAAGCGATACGGTTTACCATACGCAGCTTCAAGTTTGTTTAAATTCTTTTCAGAGAATATAACATCTGCATTTTGCTGCCACTGATCTAAATACTTAGCTCGCTTTATAGTGTTAAGACCTTCAAGCATGTCAGTAGTTATTGTACCAGCTGGCCAACCTTCTTTAGGCGCCGCGTACTGATCGCCTTTCTGTATAGCAATAAGTCTATCAGCAAACACTTGCAGTTCAGCGTTATCACTTACGTACTTGCTAAGATCAGCTTGATCTTTTTTGCTTATTCCAGGTATAGACATACCTTGTTTATTCCATATATACACGCGTACAGCTTGCTCACGAGTAAACGGTTCACCTGGAACTTTTTTACGTAAGTCTTTAGGTACTATTTCTAATTGTTTTTTAAGCTGCTTGTAATCATTCATCATAGCTATACGGGCTGACGATAATTCGTTCATAGCTCTAGCGTATGGGTTTAACAAATGAGTTTTATACCATGCCATTTGTTGATCACCTAATTTACCTTTACCAAGTGTAGCGTACAGCAAACCTACAAAGTCTTCAGCAGATGGTGGTATAAAGAAGTTTAATCTACCTTTACCAGCTCCAGCTACTTCAGCTTTTACTCTACCATATTCTTTTTCAGATGCTATACCTGTTTTGTTTTCTAGTATATCATTAAAGCCTTTATCTAGATTTTTACTTATACTAAACTTAGATTTAGCTTGCTGTGTTTTAGATTTAACATCAAATACATCCAATGCTTCTTGCACTGCTTTAACGTTTTTATACGCATCATCTACAAAGAAAAAGTCATTGTAACCTTCAGCAGCTTTACTCGTCATCCATCTAGCTTTGGCTTGCGGTGTGCCATCTCCTAAACCTACAATATTTTTAATAGGCAGGTTAACGCCAAGCGCATCCATAAATTCTTTAATAGGACCAGCAGCGTCAGCAGGACGAGCTGTAAGTATGAACACGTCTTCAGCGCCTCTAGCTTCAACTATGTTTTGTATAGCTTTAAACACAGGACCTTTTTTGCCATCAACAACTTTACTAAACTCTGCAAAATCGAACGTAGCTCCTTGAGATTCTAGCTCTCCAGCTCTTTCAGCAAACTGTGTAGCGCTTAACGAACCTTCTGTACCGTCCGGCATTTCATACAATACTTTACTATTAGATCTAGCTAGCGTGTCATCAAAGTCAAACACGCGTATTTTTTTAACAGGCGATTCAGGATTTCTAGCATTAGCCATAGCCTTATCAGCATTGTCAAGATTATTTAACACTTCTGGATTAGGTTTTGATGTACTGTAACTAATAGAAAAATTTTCTTTGTTATTTTTATTAGATGCTTTTGGTACAGATTTTAACTTAGCTATTTTGTTTAACAAATCTTGACCTGCTTTAGCAGTTATAGTACCATCTAATACTGTTTTAAGTATCTCGTTTTGATCAAATATAGTGTCTGGATTAACATCACTAGGTTTTAAAGCAACGCCTAGTTCTTCAGCTATTGTTCTACCATTATAGTAAAAAATACCATTAAGATCAATACCAGCTTCAATTAATCTTAATATACCAGCTTTATTTGTTGTAATGTTTGTACCTTCAGCCATTGTAGAATCTAAATCTGCTTGATCTATTTTAAAATCATCAGCTTTAGATAATAAAGTTTGTTTAAAATTATCTCTTATATAAGGAAAAATACTTTTAACTTTACCTGTTTTAATTGCTAATTTTAATTGCCCGCCAACTGCCGAAGCTGGAGGTGTATGTTCTTCTCTATATTTTTCTCCTTTGCCTTCAACTCTTTGATTTACTTTAGCCGCCGGATTAGTAGCGTATTTAGGATTTTTAGAAAATGAATTTATTTGAGCAGATATTTTAATCAAACCATTAGTCGCTTGATACGCACCCTCTACAATTAAACTAGCAAGCTTCATTGCAGAAGGATCTTTAGATACTATAGATTCTAAAACTAAAACAGTAGACTCTAGTATATTTAAATTTGTTTCAAACTTATTGTTGCTTTCTGTTGTTCCAGCTTTTTTAGCCTGTACTCTTTGAGGTTTAGATTTAAGTAATACTAACTCGTTTTCTTCTTTTTCTGTTTTGTTTACAATAGACTCTAGCTCTTTTACGCGTTTTTCAGTATTGTTCTGAGCTGCTTTTTTTGCGGCTATATAAGCAAGATCTTCTTGACCATAGTACAATCTATTTCTATCAGCAACAAGTGAAACGTCATCACCAAATTTTTTAGTTATTTCTTTAACTGATGGAGGTTTAAATGCTTTTCCAAATTGTTTGCTTTCAATCCATTGACCATTTGTTAGTTCATAATATGGTTTATTTTCTTTTAACTTAACTTTGTTTTTAGCAGCCCAATTTTTTAATTTTTTAGCTTTTGTTCTAGTACTAGCATTTTTAGAATTTATTTTTTCAGGTTTAACTCTTATTGCTCCAGAATTTTTTAAAGCACCGGCAAGAAATTCTTGTAGGCCAAAATTAGAATTATTTTTTATTAATTCTAAAAGTTTATTTTGCCAAAATTCTCTATTTTCAGGTGTTATAGTAAGAGGTTCTTCTTCAATAATAGCATCTACTTGTTGTTTAGTTCGAGCGCTAGATATTTTATTTAAAACTTTTTGATATTCTTTATTTAATATATCAAGTTTAGATAATTTACTTATAGCAAACTTAGCAGTAGGTGACACTTGTAACTTTTCAGCCATCTTAGCTTGTTCAGCTAATGGTTTTGATTGAAACGCTTGAGTACTAGGTGTAGCTTCTGCAATAAACTTAGTTGCAATAGCTTTAGCTATAGCTGTTTTTCTATTGCTAACAGTTTGAGCTGTACCACCTGTAAGAAAATTAGCAAGTTGAGTTTCAGTAGGTTTTAGTCTATTATATAAGTCTGCGCCTGCTTTCATTTGCTGTGGAGTTACATAAGCAACCCTACCTTGCATCATAAACTTTTCTATTTCTTTTTGCTTTGTAAGTCTTCTATTAAATTCAGTAAACAACTTAAGTTTACCTTGCTTAGTTAAACCAGTATCAAACCTAACTAAAGAACCTATACCTAAACCTTTTATAAACTTAGGGTTTTGTCTTATAAATTGCCTGTAATCTTGCAGCGATCTACCACCTAATATCTCTTGCTTAATAAAATTTACAAAAGCTGTATCGGGTTTTAAAACTTCTTTTCTAAACTTATCACTAAATGGATCTTTGCCTTGGGTTTGCTCTGTAACAAACTCTCTTATTTTATCTTTTGTTTCTTTAGATAATGGTTGACCATCTATTTTTATACTATCAACTAATTTAAAATCAGCATCAGCTTCAGCTACAGTTTCAAGAGGAGCTGGACTATCATCAGCTATCTCGCCAACACGCTCATCAGACATTCTATTTGTAATATCTTCATTACCAATTTCTTCTTGATAAAAATCTTGACGCTTAGGGTTTATGTTGGATATTACAAGCGTAGAAAACTTTGCTAATTTTGGATTAAATCTTTGTAATAAACCAGGTAGAAATTGTATTACAAAACTTTCAGCATCTTTTCTTTCAATAGGTTTCAAACCTTGTTTTTTGGCTTCTCTTGATTTATACCCCTTAAAGTTTAAACCAGGACCTGAAAGAGCAAGTATTTTATATTGCTCTATAAGTTCAGCATTGTCTTCTTGAATTTTACCTTCTTTATAATCTCTAGCAAGTTCATTTAATTTAGATCTTGAAAAACTTTCACCTGTGAAATCACCACCAACTGTATCTTCTGCTCTACCTTCTTTACCAAAATGAGCTTGTGCATTATAGTTTTTAATAAACCTAAGAACATCAGCTCCTTGATTAGTTTTAAATTGAAACTTATTACCAAGAGGTTTTAGTAAAGTATTTACAAATCCTTTAAGCCTATCAGTTGTAGCCTCTGTTACACCAACGCCATCTGCTAGCAGATCAGACATGGCATTCATAGCTTCTTCAAAGTAATCACTACGACCTTCATATATACCTATACGCTCTTCTATCAATGCAGAAAAGTCTGGATCATATCTTTTTAAATAGTTTATAAGCGCTTCGCCTGCTTGGTTTACGTTTTTAGAACCAAACTTTTCAGCAGCGTAACTGTGTAATACTTCATGTGCAAAAACACCTACTCTACCTTTTTTAATAGAGTTTGTTTTATCAATAAGTATAGTACCGCCTACGTTCACAGCTTCAAACTGCCCATTGTCTATTTGCTTTTTAAAATCTTTAAAATCACTATCTAAGTCTTCTTGACTAATAGCTTCTCCATTAAACTTATATGTAGCTCTATTGGCTAGATAAGCTTCTACTAAAGCTGCTTTACGTTCTTCTAAACTACCTTCAAATACTTGTATATTTAAATTTAATCCATTTGCTTCTGCAAAAGCTTTAGCATTTTTCTCACCTTTGTTTATTAGCTCGGTATTTATTTCAACATTGTAATTTTCAAAAGCTTTTTCCTCTACTTGCTCATCTGTTGGATCTTCAATACCTTCTGTTATTAAATCTTGAAGAGCTGTATCGTAACCTAGTTGTTTTGATTTTTCACTAAGATTAGAATACTCTTTAGCTATATTTGTAGCGTTTTGCATACGCATTGTAACATCATACATCGCGTAACCTTGCTGGCTTTCAAAAGCTACAGCCGTTTCGTTTATTTGTTTTCTGTTTTTAGCTAATGTAGATTCGTTAGTTAGTATAGCTTCTCTTTCATTTGCCAACTGATTGTATTCAGATTCAAGTTGACTTTTAAAAACTTTAAGTTGCGCAGGTGTAGCATTAGACATAGATGCGTTCATAAGTCTTTTACTTATCTTACGCATTTTTGCATTAACTTCACCTACTTGATACAACTGCTCTAAGCTTAAATCACCACTGCTTATTCTTTCAAATATACCATTAGTTACATTATTAGCTTCGCCAGTTAATTGATCTACCATGCTTTGTATCTCAGGAGATAAATCTAAATTCATTAACTTTATATCATCAGGAGATTGAATCTCAGGACGACCAGTAAGTTTTCTTAACTTTTCTAATAATTCTTTATTATTTCTTGCTTCTTCTTTAGTAGCAGCTTCACTAGCAATACCTTGGCTAACAGCTTTAAAACCGTTTACACTACCAAGCCCACCACCCATTAAAGCTCCTTGAGCTATAGATTCTACAAAACCTTCTGTTAATTTTTTATCAGTTAAAGATTCAAAAAAGTTTTTATCTTCATCTAATATATATATATCCCCCCAGTTTTGAACTAAAGTTGTAGCTCCTTCAGATAATCCTTCTCTTCCTATACCTTTAGCAAATTCTTTACCAGCAAATTTAAAACCTTCTTTTATAGTTTCTTTTGGTAAACCTTTTATACCTTTTTTTATACCTTTTAATATAGCTATTGTACCTATTCTTTCAAAAGCAACTTCAGCTATACCAGCAAGAGCTTGATTAGTAATGCCTCTTAAAGTGCTTATACCTAAAGTTTTAGTATCTTCAGCTATTTCTTGTTCAATAGCATTTATTTCAAAGCTATCTGTTACTTCACCAGATTCTAATCTAGATCTATTACTTATAATTCTTTCTGCTGCATCTTTTTTTCTTATAGCTAAATCTAAACCTGAACCACCAGCGCCTGATAGAAAAAACAAAGGAAGCGCGGCGGATCCAGTAGTTGCCATAGCAAGAGATGGAATTAAGTTTGTTGTAGAACCAGCAACCCATCTACCAGCGTCATTTAAATCTTTAATCTCGTCTACACCTATACTAGTTTGGTAAGAAGCCAACTCTTCTTGCATTTCTTTACCTAAACTAACAACACCAAAAGTTTTTTCTACTTGAGTGTCTAAAGTACCGTTCATTAAAGCTAAAGGATTATTATAAGCAACAGTAAGTTGAGCTAATGGATATGAAATACTAGTACCTAAGTTTTTAAAATTACTTCTTAACTGAAGCATTCTGTTGTAGTTTTTATTAAACTCTTGTATAGTTATAGGTATTATAGATGCTTTTTCTTCTAAGTTTTCTTTTTCAACTTTGTTTTGTAATTCTTGTAAACTATTTTGCGTTGCTAATAAGTTTTGAAAATTATTTTCAGCAGATTTAAAAGTTAATAAAGTGGGGTCTGCTTCATAAGCAGCTAAAGAAGTTTCATAAGAAGATAACTGTCCATCGTACTTAGTAGATAAATCTTTAAAAGATTCTGCGCTTAGTTTTATATTTTCAATATCATCAGCTTGTAGTGCTTGTAAAGCAAGTCTATCTGATTTATTTAAATTACTAGCATATTTTGCCCCTCTTTGTTTTACATACTCAGCCTGACGTTCAGCATCGTAAATTGCTAGCTCATCTTCAGAAAGGTTTTCAAGAGGATTACCTTCTTTGTATTTTTTATACTGATCAAAGTCTTTTTTATTATCAAAATCTTTTTCAGTTATAGTTAAGTCTACTTGCGCTAAACCCATAGCACCTGGTATAGGTTTTGTTGCTTCGCTTTCTAGTATTTCAAACTTATTAATTAAGTTGTTTTTATAATTAGATTGTAACTCTTGATCACTTAAATCTTCAGGTTCTACGTATGGTAAAAATTCTTTTTTATATTTTTCACCAAATTTATTTTTAGCTTCTTTAGTGTAACTAAGATTAGCATTTTCGCGTATGTATTCATTAAGCTTATCTGCAGATTCTTTTAATTCTTCGTCTGATTTATCAGATCCAACTTTTGAAGAATCAAAAACATCTAGTAAAGTACCACTAGGCATTACAAAATTACCTAAACCTATAACATCTAAAGCTTCAGACATATAATCAGAAGCTGCTTTATCTCCGCTTTTTCTTATTTTAATAGCATCTGTAGATCCTATATTTGTTGTTGTATAAGAAGATAAACCTAATCTAGATAATTTATCATTTAAGTTCGTAACTACGTTTGTTTCACTGTCTTTTAAATCATCTATTGTAACTAAAAAGTCTTCAATATTTAATCCCGAAGAAGAATCTTCCAAACCTAAGCCCGAACTCTCGGGTGCTTGCCCGGTTTCCGGTGTTGCAGTTGCACCCTTCGCCGCAGCACCGTTTGTCTTTCCCGCGTTATATTCTTGTATAACCGCTTTAATGTTTTGCTCTGATTCACCAGCGTCAATCATGCGCTGAACAATAACTTCTAATTCTTCCATATTTAATTTGAATATAATGCTATTAATTCTTGAGGAGTCATTTTCCTTTCTTGTCTACCGGGTTGTGTACTAGTCAATACTTGTTTTAACAATGCTTTTACTTCATCAGGACTCATAGAACTATCTATTTGAACTGTGTTGTCTGCCCCTTTAATAGAAGAGGTTACGTCTATAACTGTTTCGTCACCTACGTCTATATTTTTCTTAACTACAAAACCTTGTCCTCTTAATACTTTTTCTAGCTCATATAAGTTTTTTTCTTCTTCGCCTTCTTCGTTAATTTTAGTTTCAGCTGGCGGTATATTTAAATCATCAATAAAAGAAACATCTATAGTTGTTTTAGTTCTTGGTGGTTGTCTTGTAACAGCTTGATCTTTACCTACTCTAGTCTGAGGTATAAGAGCTTCGAAGTATTGATCAAACGCAGCAACGAATTTACCTTCTGATTCAGGTGTAAACATACTACTCTCGCTACCACCACCTATTTCTAGCTTTTCATTATTACCAAATATCTGTTGATAAATAATCTGAGCTTTCTGTGGATCTTGCAAGTAAGAACTTATCATAGCATTTCTAGCATTTTGAGTTACAGCCATAGCACCAGCTACGTTAGTAGGTTCTATAGCATAGCGTATAGTACCTTGGTTATTAGTTACAAACTTAGCATTTTTTATGTCTATATATTCTTGAGATATGTTACCATCTTTATCTACAATTTCAGCACCTAAAAGCATGTCGCCTATTTCTTTATCTATGTTAGGTACTGTAAGAGGATCGAAAGATAAAAATAAACCAGCGTCTTGATCTATATAACCTTTTTCTGTTTGCTTAGATATCTGATCACTAGTAAGCCTTATTCTAAAGTTCATATCTTTATCAAGATAATATTCAGAACTACCGTTTTTAGTAGTACCAGTAAGTGCTGGCATACCTAAGTTATAATCTTTATTTGCATCAGTACCTACCGTAGCCACACCGCCTTGATTACCAACTTTAGAAGGATTTTCAATAACATCAGAGCTGTACGTGCTTGCAGAGTCTTGTATACCTGCTATAAGACCTTGATATTCACCAAGCTTACGCATAACTCTAGCTTGTTGATTCATATACTTAGTACGATCTTCTTGATTTTGCGCTTGCTTAATATCTAAACTTAATTTAGAATTAGCACTAATAAGATCAAAGCCAAGTTTATACAATGAATCATTGTTAATACCAGCTTTAGCCAGCTGACCAATCAGTTGCTGCTGCTGCTGTGTTTGAAACTTATAGTTTTCTTCTTCGTTTTTTCTAGCTTGTAATGCATCAGCGTTACGCTTATCAAAAACACCCTGCAAAGCTTTGTTAAAACCTTGCCCTAAGTCAGATAATGTTTTAGCATATATAAAACCTGATTTATCTAAAACAGTTTGAGGTCTTTCATAAGCTCCAGCTGTAGTGTATTTCCCTGAAAATTTTGGTAAGTTTGCCATATTATTATCCTTTTTTTAAACCTTGAGCTAAAAAAGTCATTCCAGCGCTGCCGACTGTATTAATAGCACTACCAAACATAGAGGCTTGTTGCGATCTGTAGTTAGCTTCTTGCTGCGCGGCACCTGTTATTTGAGCTTGAACTCTATTCATTTTTTCGGTTTCTCTACGTTCTTTTTGACCGTAAACAAATTCTTTACCTAAAACACCTGCTTGTTGTATACGCCCTGCTTCACCCATTTGCGCGGTTTGAACACGCTGTGCTTCAGCCATTTGAAGACGTTCTTGAGCTTGTTGCCCTTGAGCTTTTAATTGCTCGTTTTGAGCTTCTTGTCTTTCAATATCTGCCGATACACCTCGTTTACTTTTTAAAGCAGCTTGAGCAAGAGCCGTCGCGCCACCCGCGCTAGCGCCAGTAGCCATAAGAGTATCAAGAGTATTTGCTAAAGCTATATCTGCTTCTTCAGCTTGGAATTCAGCTGCTTGCGTAGCTACACTTAAATTAGCATATGGATTTGAAACAATATCAGATGTATCAGTAATAAAACCTTGCAGCGAAGTAACATCACTATAAGGATTTATAATAGGTTGTCTACTATTTTCTAAACCTTCTAATTTACTTTGTAGTCTTCTTTTTTCGGCTGCCGCACGCTTAGCTCTTTTACCAGCTCCTATGCCACCAAGTACACTGCCAAGTAGACTGGCACCACCCATAGCAATACCAGCAATAGCTAATGGAGCTAAACCATAGTTCAATCCAACTACATCTGGTCCATACCAGACATTGTGTAATATTTCTAATATATATTCCATAATTTTTATTTAATAAGCTGATTCAACATACTCAGATGAAACTGCAAATAATTCCATTGGTTGTGTTTTAGCGTCTACAATATTTTGATTAACATTTACTTTTCCTGTTTCTATTTTAACAACAGCATAATACCCTTTAACACCAGTCATATCATCACCAAATACAACCTCGCCAGCTGTAGCTGGACTAGAATTAACTATGCTAGCGTAGTACTTACCTTCTTTTAAGTAAAAGCCAGCGTTATAAACTGAAGTATTAACACTATCAATTTGCAATACAGCCACGCCGTTACCGCCAGAAACAGTTAGGTTTTCACCGTTTTTATACCCAGTACCAACTTGATTTATAACAACTGATTGTATAGCGCCGGCGCCAGACACCTGCGTTATGTTGCAAGAAAAACCTGTACCAGCTCCAGTTGTAGCAACAATAACGTTGTTTGCTAAGCCATACGCTGCGCCTGCGTTTGTTATAATAACCTCTTGTATAGTTTGTTCTTCATAAAGACCTGCTGCATTACTTAAAACCACATTAGCAGTATCATTTAAATCAAAAGATCTGCTAGCTTTATATTCACTAATTTTCCAACCGCTAGATCCTTCGTAGTTTACAGTCTTAAATACTTTTGACATGCTTACCTTAGGGTTAAACACGAATGTTATAGAAGAATTACTAGACACGCCATAAAAAGTATTTCTATCATACAAACCTGTAGCAGCATCAAAATTATCTACATAATGTTTATATAAAGATCCATCTTTAAAAGTATAAAAATCACTTTGAATACTAATAGCCTGATCAGGCTCATATGTAAAAAAGCTAGGCCAACCTAAAACTTGCTCGTCAAAACTAAGCGTGTTAAACGTAGGGTTGTTAGCATTAGGGTTTTGTTGTAAAGATAATACATATTGCTTGTTGTATATATCCCAGCTACCTAAAGCTTTACCAGGTAAATCATTTGTTTGGTCTAAATTATCAAATTGATCTCTAAAATAATCTATCATACCGTAATTAGATATTTCAGTTAGACCATCTCTTGATAATCTCATTACAGCATTTCTATCTTTGTCTGTAAAATATTTTCTATACCCATACACAGCAAAGCTTTCTGGGTTTTGGCTAATACCAAAATTACCTATAAACGGTTGTATAGTACCTATAGTAGTATTTACATTTGATATAGATGTACTACCTTCAGCAGTGTATATAGCATCTTTATCTATAAGAGCTCTACTAACTTTGTTTTCTTGGAATATAACAAGGTTTGTGTCTTCAGCATATAGCTTTTGTATACTACCGTTCGCGGGATCAGCTGATTTAGTTATATCATCACCTACAGAAAAAACGTTAGTATCATTTACACCTGTGGTAGAATTATAAATACCAGAATATATAAGACTATTAAATCTTATAGAAGAATTAGGTTCGTCTTCTACTATAAAAGCTCTTGGTCCTAACTCTACAGTTGTATTATTATAACCACCTCTAACGCGTGATTCTTCAATAGCCCAACTATCTGGTTGATTAGTAGCTGGGGATATTACGGGATAACCACCGTCAACACCGGGCGGAACGCCAAACGAACCGTTCCAAGACATTGTATTAGTTCCTTCTATAGTCTTTTTTAAAATAAAAGTATTGTAGTAATCTACTTCGATTATTGCACCCATTATTATATTATCACTTGATTATTTAAGTATATACACAAGGACTTGATGCTGTTGTTCTAAGTCCAGAAGCGTTAAATGTAGCTGTATAAGCACCGTCTTTATTTTGTTCTAAGTTTATAGAAGGTCTTTGGAATCTATAAATTCCACTTGTTAATGTTTTTACCTGTGTTAAACTAGTATTACTATATAGTTGAGTAACGTATTTAGTTATTCTTTCTCTAGCATAAACAGTTGTAGGCATGCTACTAGAACAATTCCCGCCAACTGCAGATATTCTATACTCGTAATAAAGCGGACCTGTACCTATTTGAGGATAATTAGCATCACCAACTTCAGTTGTCATTGTTGTAGAAGAACTTACGCTGCCACTACAACTAGGAAATTGAAGATTAGTACCATTAAGGTTTGGTTGTATAATTCTATATTCTCCAGCACCATTACTAGAACCTCCAACACCGAATACTTGTATTTTAGTACCAGTTTGATTTGAACTACCGCTATTTGTAACTTCAAAATTGTTGCCTCCACCAGGACCATTATTGTTAGTCATACCACCTTTTATACCTAACCACTGTCCATTAAGATTAGAAGCTTCACCGTTAATATCTGTAGCGTTTATCCAAGTTGCGCCACTATTAGCTCTATACTGAACAACTGGAATATTAGGTAAAGCAACTGTTGAACTCACATCAGCGTTAAAAACAGACATACTAACAAAGAATTGACCTTGTGTTAAAGCTCCTTTTAAATTATTTTTAACATATATATTACCTGTTTGAGTATATTTGTTAGATGGTGATGTACAGAAAAAATTAGTTGCAACTGTAGGATCTGAAGCAGAAAAAGGTATACCGTTTATTGTAGCACCACCTGTCGTATTTGCACCTTCAACAACTGTTATTATGTCATTTAAAGAATAACCACTACCAGCTTCTTCTACAGATAAACTCTGTATAGCGCCACCTGTTAAAACTTGGTTTACTTTTAAACCAGTACCACCTAAAGGCAAAACAGTAGTTGCTAAATCATCAGTGTCTGTATATCCAGACCCTGCAACTATACCTGTGAAAGAATATATCTTCGGCACGGGAGGTGTTGCTAGTAATGAATCAAAAGTTACATTAGTGTCACTATCTACAAAAGCTAAAAGATTATATTCCCCATCAAAAGCTTCTAACGCTATTCCTTGATTAAAATTACTATCAACTGGAGGTACACCTACATTTACAACAAAAGTACAATCAGCAGTTAAAAATCCAGCTGTTCCACCTGCATCAATCACTCTTACAGTTACATCATAAGCGCCTATGCCATTTGAAACTGTCAATAAGCCAGAGCTATTTATACTGAATACAGTAACGTCTAAGCCATTTTGTTGTTGCGATTGTATAGACCAAACCAAATCACTAGCTTGTTGACCAGTAGCCGCGATAGCACCATTAACCGCAGCGAATGTTTTAACTGTAGTATCACCAGCGCCTATAGTAACAGGCGTTGTGCAATTTGTTATAGTAGGAGCTATATTTGTTAAGTTTCCAGTTTTTACTATAGTATTAGTTATACCTGCCGCATCAGTTACGTCAACACTAAAAGTGTAATTTTCTGTAGCGCTAGAACCAGGAGCGTAATAAAACACGTCGTTAGTAGTAAGTCTTAACACGTCTTTTGGTGAACCACCTACTGTTATAGTACTTTTAGTTAAAGCAAATCTGCTAGTAATATTAGACCCACCGCTTTTTAATACTTTAAAATTACTAATAGTGTATGTAGGTATTTGAACTCCTAAAGCTGTTTGAGGATAAAAATAACCAGTATAAGG
>Ga0181393_1000433_pt1 | contig 15651 bp, 27 predicted proteins | sample 16SPOviralmetaG_FD_130122 | JGI IMG/M metagenome (GOLD analysis project Ga0181393, IMG submission 130122) | Marine viral communities from the oligotrophic San Pedro Time Series (SPOT) site, San Pedro Channel, CA, USA - 16 SPOT_SRF_2010-10-21 | ecosystem: Environmental > Aquatic > Marine > Strait...
ATTGTAATGAAGATACTTTATTAGTAGCGATTGTTACAGATTTTTATAAATGCACAATGTGTGGTGAAGAAACTAGACAATACATAAATGGTTCTATCAAATATTTAAAACTTGATGATAGAGATAGAGAGTTTATTGAAAAAGAGAAAGAATTAGATAAAAAAGATGGCTAAGAAAAAAGGAATGTTTGGGGTAAATAATTACCACAAACGTACACCACGAAAAAGACCAGGGAGAATAAGAAAAAAAATGGGACCAGGGCAAAAAAGACCTAAGAAGTATAGGGGCCAAGGGCGTTAGTGCTTTGAAACCTATAATGATCACATTAATGTATTTAACTTTTGGTGGAGACATCAAGTTAGATACGTTTGAAATTCAATCAGATTGTCATACTTGGTATAATTCTAATGTAGTGGTGCATGAAAAAAAGAAAAAAACTTTTATGAGTAATCACTACTACCACATGTATGATAAAAAACGAGTTATTGGCTATATATGCGATGGCAAAGGTGGTGTTTAAGCTCCACTTGAGACTTTACAAGAAAAAGCCACATATAGTTTATTATTGTTTACTAGCTCTTCACCCATAGAATCTAACAACATCAGCGTTTCAACCGTGCCTTGTCTTGCACAGTCATACCAATTTGTATGAGCACTTACCATTTTCTCAGGTATACAGGTTCCGTCAAGAGCAGAACACACCTTTAGCACTAATAAAAAATTCATTTGACCTCTTGTATATTTTGAGTTAATGTCCTATATTAATAGAAACAATAAAAGAAAGGTTACAAGCTATGACAGACTTTAGCAAGTACAAAAACATAACGGTCGATAATGACACGTATGCAACTATAACAAAACTACAAACTAGAATAACACAAGATGTTAAACTAAGTCGTAGTCAAGTTGTTAAAACATTAGTGAATGAGAAAGCGAGAAAATTAAATGGCAGACTTAGCAAATAGCGGTATATTTTTAGAACACAAACTAACACCAGAGCAAAAACTTTGGAAAGCAGTTTTGTCTCAAGGAGTATATGAAGCGTGCTCTAAAAAAGCACAAGCTCTGCCTTTAACTTATGGAGAAATGAGATCAGCTCTTGAATGGGTTGATTTAGGAAACAGAGATTTTGTTCAAGTATGTATGTATGCAGGTTATAATCCTGGTTATATTTATAGAAAAGCAAAGAACAAAGTAAAGAGGTATATCAATGGTTCGTAAAATATGTGATCAATGCATGGGTAATGGTTATAGAAGAATCTATAGAGATACCTCTGAGAAAGAAAAAATAGTAATACAATGCGCAAGATGTGAATCTGCGGGAGAGGTAGAAGATGAAGACTTTAGCTATGATTATAGTGGTGTTGACCATGACAAGTTGCAGTAAAATAGAGTGGGGAGACTTTAAGTGGGATCCTAAATCTGCAATAGCAAGAATGACGTTTGGAGTATCTAAATGATGAATGATAAAGATTGTAAAGACTTGGAAAAAACTTTAAATTCTTTAGAAAGAGGTCCTAATGATTTAGAGCAACAGATCGAAAGACTAACATTTAGAAATGAAGTGCTACATAAGGCAAATTATAAACAAATGAATGAAATACTAGATCTAAGAACTAAGATAAAGAAACTAGAAAAAGATGCAGTAGATCAATTTAGAAACAAAGGGGAGCTATAGTGCAAAAGAAAGGCGATAGTTGGAGAGACTGTCCTAATTATGAAAGATTTTGGGTAGAAGATACAAAATTTGGCCACAAAATTACAATACTATTTAAAGATGGTAGTAAGGACATAATCGATCTTAAATGGCCGGATAGAATTAGAGATCGAAACGGTAGAGTTAGTGACAAGAGATGATGCTATCTATTTGGCTGGTTTGTTTGATGGTGAGGGATGTGCTCAGTTTAAAAGAAGAATGGAAACCAAGAGAAAAGGCAAACGATATAACTGTATGATAATATCTCTAGAACTTTCTATGACCGATGAAAAAACTGTGCGACACCTACATAATAAAGTAAAAGTAGGCACGGTGCATTTAAATAGAAAAAATAAGTCTCCAAGTGGTAAGCCTCATTATAAGGATCAGTACCGATGGAGATGCTCACACAGAGATGCAAATTTTGTAGCTAAATTTTTGTATCCTTATGCTATAACTAAAAAGGAAGTATTAGGAAAAATTATAAGTCATTATGAGTATTAAAAAATTAATCGTGAGAATAAGAATGTGGTACGCAGACATACGTGGTCATCACGGTAAGCGTTGGGATTATGAACCAGGCGATTGGTACATGGGAAGGCATAGAAGAAAAAAATGAGTATTAAACATAAAATAAAATTTAAGAATGAAGACCGAGATAGGGGTACAAGTCCTGCAGTATTGCGTTCCTCTGGACCTAAGCAACGACCTGAAAGGGTAGCGACGAAGCTCGGCGTTAGTGGGGAGAATGTCGGACGCGATGTCCCCGCTAGCGAGATGGAAATAGTTAGATTCGAAGAACACGATGAGAAAGATTATATAGAACATTGTAGAAAGTTTTTTAAAGGTGAAGTGGAATAAATTATACAAGTACCCTAAGACCGTAAGATCTAAGGTAGACGGTGAAAGAATCTATGAGGTAGATGATGAGAAGCTACCTTCTGTAACGACCATTTTGGGTGCTACACAGAGTGACGAGAAGCGAGAGTCTTTGGCTAAGTGGATTGCTAAAAAAGGCAAAACTGAGGCAGATCGTGTTAAGAATGAGGCAGCTAAGAGAGGCACTGCAATGCACAGTATTTTGGAACGTCATATCCTTGGAAACAACGTCCTAGATCTCACAGACGTAGGCCAGGAAGCGCATCGAATGGCAAAGGTAGTCATAGAGAAGGGGTTCCCTGATTTAGAAGAAGTATGGGGCTCTGAAGTAACTTTAAGATATCCTGGTTTGTATGCTGGTCAGACAGATTTAGTTGGTGTGTACCAAGGAAGAGAAAGTATTATTGACTTTAAACAATCGAACAAGCCTAAAAGAGAAGAGTGGATAGAAGATTATTATTATCAAGGTGTTGCTTATGCTACAGCTCACGACTGTATTTATGGTACGAACATAGAACAAGCCGTGATCATGATGTGTACACCGGATTTATTTTATCAACAATTTGTCATAAATGGGGCAAAATTTAGGCAATACAAATGGCTATGGCTATGGAGACTCAATGAATATTATAAAACAAAAATGTAGAGAAGCTGATCTTCTGGCTGCTCGTTTCTACAAATTAGCAGAGGGAGACCGGAGTCGAGCGGCGAGGGACTGGCTAAATAAGGTCAAAGAGGCAGCTGATTTGATCAAATTGTACCGTTCTGACGCACTAAAATGTAGAAAGAAATCTACGTCAAATATAGCTTATTTAAGCAACACCCAAAAAAATGTAGAAAATGTAGAACGAAATGTAGAAGCGGGAACCGTTGGTATTGTTGACTAATAGTATGTTTTTCTACATTTCTACATTTTATTTTATCAAATCAGATAGACGACTCCTTAAATAAGAAATTTATATCTATATATGTAGAATGTGCTAAAACGAGGTATGAGAAGGAAAAAGAGCAAATATAAGCACGCAGTCATAGGTAAACGTAAGTATTACTTCTATAAAATTATATGGCACGATCCGTGCGGTGATGCCGGTCATGCAGATGTAGATGAAATGAAAAAGTTAAAACCTGCTATCATGATCTCACAAGCATACATCTTTGATAAAGATAAAAAACATGTTTGGACATTTGCAAGTTATGACAGTGAAGCTGCCGTATTTTCTGATCGTAATTGTTTCCCTAGATCAATTATATCTAAGATGGAAAAGATAAAGTTATGATGAATCTCTTTGAGATTTTTGTTTTGCTAGCACTTTTGTTTTTAATTCTGTTTCATCAACACCCTCAAGAATTGGAGAATACTCATCAATTATCGTCTTCATTCGACTCTCTAGTTCTTCAGACGTTAGATCTTCAAGTTTACCTGTCCGAATAATTTTTTGTTCAATATATAATCCTGCTGCTTTACCTCTTGCAACTTCTGCATTTACAGCTGCAGACCAAGCTCCTTTGTTTAAGGCAGCTTGTCTTATCTTGCCCAGCTCAGCAATATGTTTACCATAATCTACTTCGTATTTTTTGTTATACTCATCTCTAAGTTCGCCTATGTATTGAACAACTAGCGGAAACCGTTTTGGGTTTCTTAGTTCTGATGCTCTGACTCTTGCTGAACCATCAGCATAACCGGCTTCAATAGCACATTCTGTAGGGGTTTTACGACCTTCATTTGTTACTAAAAGTTGTGCAAATTTTATTTGTTGTTCTGTAAGTTGTTTTGGTAATCCCATAATTGACTTATAATGTAATATAGCGTACAAAGCAAGTGTTCGAACAAAACAGAGTTATGGGTGGCTGAGGGAGACTGACGCCACCCTACGAAATTAGAATGACACCAAATTACTTTAACGCTATACCTATAGCTGCAGAACCTACCAACTTTCTCTTGAATGATAAGGAAAAGAAAGTGCTATCAAAGCTAAACTATTTTGGATTCCCTGGTAAAGTATCTGTTTCTAAAGATTATAGAATATTAGATAAAAAATCTCTAAAGAGAGTTAAAGATTTTATAATAACAAAAGTAGAGCAATACAAAAAAGATATACTATGCATAGATAATGACCTGTGTATGACTCAAAGTTGGACAACTATAAATAAAAAAGGAAGTATGCACCACAAACACAACCACCCTAATGCTTTTTTAAGTCTAGTTTATTATGTTGATTGTGATCCAAATAGTGGTGATCTTATATTCTCTACAGAGAAAAGCAGTATACAAGATGGTTTTAATTTTAATTATAAAGTTTTAAAACAAAACGAATACAACTCTAGTGGTTGGACATTCAAAACTAAACCTGGTTATATTTGTATATTCCCAGGCCATGTTGAACATTACTCTTCAGCTCATAAGGGAGACGAAGATAGAATAATAATAGGTGCTAATTTCTTTGTAGAAGGAGAAATAGGTGAATCAGATAATACAGATATGATGAGGTTAAATGTTAATTCGTGAAGAGCTGAAAGAAGGTAATTTCTTACCCAAGAAAGATTTTAAAACGTTGAAAGAACATATGGAGTCATCACGCTTCCCTTGGTTTTTTAATCCTAGTGTGGTTTCAAAATGGCCTGTTGAAGATAATTATTTTCAGTTCACACATACTTTTTATCATAGCGGTAGATGGGACTCAGATTTTAAATGGATATTAGATCCCATATTAGAAAAAATAAAACCCTTGTCTATTCTACGTATCAAAGCTAATTTAAATCCAAGAGAGCACAAACACACCGAACATGGTTTACATGTTGACTTCAAATCTGATAATGCAAAAATAACCACAGCTATCTTTTATGTAAATACAAACAATGGATATACTCGGTTTGAAGATGGTGAAAAGGTTAAAAGCATAGCTAATACATGGTGTGAGTTTCCTTCTGATAGGCAACATACGGGTTCTACTTGCACTGACCAAAAGAAAAGGATAGTAATTAACTTTAACTATATAAAATAAGAATGAATGGAAAGTTATTAAGACAGACACTAGATAAGTTTATGAAATCTCCTGTAGCACAGGAAGCAAGAGTTCAAGTTGTGCTTCCAAATGGTGAGTTTTATGACATTCAAGGTATACAATTATTGGAAAACAAGTTGTTAGGTGTAAGAGAAACACACAGACTTGCTATCACAATACAACCTGAATCATGGCGTATGGGACAAGTAATTAAAAAGTTGTAATTACTTTGAAACCTGAGCGTAAATTGTGGCTAGATTTGAAAAAAAATACGCCAACAATATGTTGGAATCGTATCGAAAATTTGGCAGTTCCAGGGCTTCCTGATGTACTTGGTTATAATAAACACCAACAGTTTTTTACAGTTGAGCTGAAAGTAACACGCAGTAATAAAATAAGATTCTCACCACACCAAATTGCGTTTCATGTGCAACATCCTAAGAATACATTTATCTTGGTAAAGTCTCTCGACACTAGTCTCTGGAAACTTTACGAGGGAAAAAATATTAGAGAGCTTGCAGCTTGTGGCTTGAAGCTTGCAGCTTGTTGCTCTGGGCTTGTTGCTTGTTGCTCGAAGCTTGACGCTTGCGGCTTGTAGCTTGCAGCTTCACCCATTTGACCGGGTAACCATTCGCACGGCACCAGTCATTATGCAGAGTTTGTATTTCTGTTAAAATTTTAATGCTGGCCATATGCAACGTTCTTAACTTCAGGATCCCAACAGGCCCTGCAGTCTTTACATTCATTATCTTGAGTCGGCGCGGGACAGGTTGCGCCAGCAGTCACTACGGTGCTTGTGTTTGGCCATGATCTGGGGGCGTCTTGGTCTACCATCGGAGCGGAGAATCTTATCACTAAATTTTGTGGACATTGTGGCAAAAAATGTTTGATCCACGCTTCACGCGTTGGCAGCCAGTGCCGGGTCTCTGGTGTCAGCTTGCAAACGGCGAAGATCTTCAGGAGGTGTGCTTCGTCCTGTACGTCTCCAGAGTCATGCCATCTAAATACTTTTGATTTTTTACTGTTGATCAGAAGAGCCATTGCCCCGGTCCAGAGCTCATGCTTGACGCTGGCCAGTCTCCTGTATTGCGCATCTTGTACAACTTTAAAAACATAACAACCTTTGAGAGCGTAACAGCCCTCACATGTGCTGCCGGCTACCTTCACCAGCTTGCTACCTGTCTTGCATTCTCTGGCAGGTAAACCATAGGCCCAGCCGGGCATCTTAGAAGGCTTGCTCAGGCCTCCGACTAATTTTAGAGCTTCACTTGTTTTCATATTATAACCTTTCTAATTCCTATTATACTTTCCAATTGTGGCAATTGCTTGGCGCTTGCTGCTTGCCGCTTGAAGCTTGGTCAAGTATCCCACTGCCTAGGTTTACCTCCAGTGTACTTGACCCCTGATTAGACACATCCCCGGACCTCAAGTTCTACGGGTCTAAGCCGGTAGCAAGGCGGCGGCCTCGTTAGTATCTAATCAGGGCTCAAGGTGGACCCAGCCCAAGTCAGAGCTATCATCCACATTAAACCAGGTCTTTATTATCAAGGCTCATACCCAGGAGCCAGAAAGGACTACCAGACCCCTGTACATTGTAAGGCCGAAGCCAAGCTTGTGCAGGTCTGATATTCCTAACTCAATATAATCATTGACAAACAAATGTCAAGGGGATAATATAGGATAATTATAAACACTAACTAGAAAGGACATAATGTCTAAAATAAGAATGAACACCGAATACAGAAACAAGTTATTCAATAGAATAAAAGATGTATTCGAGAAAGAAGAAACGCAAGAGCAACAATCATTTTTACAAGCAAGAGAAAAATTTAATGATATGCAAGGATATGCTTTTGATGTTGCAAAGCAAGTTGTTGAAAGGTCTTACCCTACGGAAGATGTAAATACTTTAAGAGTATTTAAAAAGAAGTATGGCGACCCTTGTGATGTAGTTGCAAAAGATAAATGCTTTTACTTTTCTCACTCGGAAGATGTTGATGAGGACGGCGAGAAAAAAGACACGCAATCTCACTTCGATTTTGGATTATTTGGTAATCTAAATGGTCGAGAGAGTTATAGTAGTGGCGAGGATAGTATGCACTTTGCCCACGCATATTATAGGGAAGAACTAAAAGAGAAAGGTTTGAACCCTGATATTATTGCACAACAAAATGGCAAAGACGATAACCCACATAAAACAAAACATATTGACGCAAACAATAAGTTTTTAGGTAAGAGCAATAGTAGTTATGATGATGACGGCAATATTGGTATGACTAAAACTTTCAATGAACCTTTTCATCTTGATGTGATTGGGACTTCTCATTGTAGAAGTAGAGCAATCGCTTGTACTAAAAAAGAATATGAGTTGTTTGAACAATGGCGAGTGGCAAAAGCAAATGTTGTTTCCAAACACCAAACTTGGATTGATAGTATCACAAAGCAGACAGACCAATTAAAGATTGGATTGAAAGCATACAGATATTTGTCTGAGGGAATAGAACTTGCAACAGAACTTGGAATAAAATTAGACGAGGCAGAATTAGTTAGAACTAACTCTACTGGTTTAACTATCTACAACCCTAGTAATCTTGCTTCTATGATTAAAGGTATGAAGAATAAAAATCAAACAAGAGAGGATAAGATTAAGGCAAGACTAAACTACGAGAAACAATCAGTTAATTAACGATTGACATATAGGGGATATTCCTATATAATATCCCCTATAAACAGAAAGAAAGAAAGGACACAATGAAAGCACAAACACAAATAGACATACCTGAGAAATTTTACATAACTTATTATGCAAAAAAACATCAGAAGTTTATAACTAGAAAAGGTCAGTACTCACACCCTGACAATATATTTGCAGAGGGCAAATATTATATCTCACAGAAAGGCGAGCCTTGTTTTATCTATTGGGATTTAGACGCAGAGGGTTGGAGGCAAGCAACTTGGGCAATGTCTATTAAGGAGAGAGTATGAACAAAGCAGAAATAATAGGACGAATGTTAATGGTACTAATAGGATTTGTAGTTGCAATGTTAGGATTAATTTACGCAATACATAGTCAAGATGTCTACTTAGGCATTTTGATTTCAGTTGGTGGTGTTGGGTCAATGTTAGTGGGGTTGCCACAATGAGTCATAATTGGTGTCACGGACCTTTATGCCATACTATTTCAACTCAGGACAGAGTGAGAGGTAGTAGTGGTTCTAAAGTTTTAAGAACTAGAAAAGTAAAACAAACTCAATGGAATGAAAATTCTTTTTATAGATTTTTCTGTAGCAATGGTTGTTACAATGACTTTGCAAATAAAAACGCAGAACAAATTATAAGGATAGCACCAAGGACCGAGCCGCTCGAAACACCGTGCGAGGTTAAGACAGAAACGAGAACTGGTTGGGACGACAAAGAATATTCATACAAAGTAATTGACAAGCTTAGTAATATAGGATAGTATAGGACTATGGAAACAAAAACAAACTACGACTACACGAGACGAAATAGATTCACAGGTGAATCTATTGAACTAACAAAAGAGGAGAGCGAGAAACACGATAAGATATTTTATCACGAGGCACTCGCCACTCTTGAAGATAAAGAACTCGGCACAGGTGGCAGCAAACATTGGGATATAATGCGTAAGCATTTAAATTGGTTTAGACAACACAATGCCAAAGCATATATGGTATTATTAGATTAGCCACAATGTGGGCGCCCTCCGGGCGCCCGCGTTTCCTCGGCCCTCCGGGCCTCGGGCAACGAGCATAGAGGTACCAAAGCAACTCGAAATTTTTTCTCTTATAATAATATTAATTTACATATAGACAGAAGGGGTCCCACCAGGGGGCATATATTGCTAAGTCTTGTATATTCATATACAATAAATACTTATTAGGTTACAAAATTAATCCTTAAAAATTTTGCAGAAAAATTTTTCGAAATGAAAATAGATATTGAAAAGATAAAAAAACTACCTCCTGATGTCCGAAAAGACTTCATGAAAACGTTTTTACAATACCAAGAAAAGAAGAAAGAAAACAAAATACATTCTGACTTCATGGCCTTTGTAAAACATATGTGGCCTGAATTTATTGAGGGATCACATCACAAGATAGTTGCTGAAAAATTTAATCAGCTGGCTGAAGGTAAATTAAAAAGATTGATAATAAACATGCCACCCAGACACACAAAGTCTGAGTTCGCTAGCTTCTTGCTGCCCGCCTGGATGGTAGGTAGAAACCCGAAGCTCAAAATTATTCAGAGCACTAACACCACGGAGCTATCGGTCAGGTTCGGTCGTAAAGCAAAAGCATTAATCGACTCACAAGAATATCAAAACGTATTTAAAACTAGACTTAGAGAAGATTCACAAGCCGCTGGTAAATGGGAGACAGCGCAAGGCGGCGAGTATTACGCAGCCGGTGTTGGTTCAGCTATTACTGGACGGGGCGCAGATTTACTTATCATTGATGACCCGCACTCAGAACAAGATGCTATGAACAAAGAAGCAATGGAGAGAGCATACGAATGGTATACGTCAGGTCCTCGTCAACGTTTGCAGCCAGGTGGTGCAATCATTGTTGTAATGACAAGATGGAATACAAAGGATCTTACAGGGAGATTACTTGGCACGCAGCGAGAAGCCAAAGCTGATCAGTGGGATGTCGTAGAGTTTCCGGCTATCTTACCTAGCAACAAACCTTTATGGCCAGAGTATTGGAAGCTAGAAGAATTAGAAGGTGTCAAGGCATCTGTTAGTTTACAAAAATGGAATGCACAGTATATGCAAAACCCAACGTCAGAAGAAGGAGCTATCATTAAAAGAGAATGGTGGCAGGTTTGGGACAAGGATTATATACCTGCATTAAAGCACGTCATACAATCTTACGATACAGCTTTTTCTAAAAAAGAAAATGCTGACTATTCAGCTATCACGACATGGGGTGTATTTTATTTAAATGATGACTCACCTGCTAGTTTGATATTATTAGATTCTAAAAAAGGCAGATATGATTTTCCAGAGCTAAAGCAGGTTGCTTTTGAACAATGGAAGTATTGGGATCCTGATACAGTTATTGTAGAGGCTAAAGCATCTGGTCAACCTTTGACTGATGAACTGAGAAAGATGGGTATACCTGTCGTCAACTTCTCTCCATCAAAAGGAAATGACAAGCATACACGCGTAAATTCTGTTGCACCTTTATTTGAAAGTGGTATGATATACGCTCCCGAACAGGAATTCGCTGAAGAAGTGATCGAGGAATGTGCAGCCTTTCCGTTTGGCGATCATGACGATTTGGTTGACTCGACAACCCAAGCCATCATGCGTTTTAGACAGGGTGGCTTCGTATTACATCCTGACGATGAAAAAGATGAGGTTAAACCTCAAAGGAAAAGGATTTATTACTGATGGAATTATTAAAAATATTACAAGCATTGTTTGGCAAAAATTACCTTAATAAAGTTATTGGTACAGGCACAAACGTATCTAAACCCATCAAACTAGATAAGAACAGTCCTTTCAAATTATATTCAGACTCAGCTTTCAAAGATTCTGACGTTTTAAAATTTATAGAAAAGAAGTTAGCAGAGTATGGTCCATATGCTTTATCTAATAAAAATATGTCAGAAGTAAAAAACTTTGAGATGAATGCCAGAAGACTTCTTAATGCTAAAAAACCAAAAGAAGAAAGCACAGTAAAAAGTGCAATCGAGTCTATGTTTGGACCATTAGGTAAAAAAACAAAACCTGAAGCAGAGGTTGTTGATATTAGAACACAAGAACCTGTTAGTGAAAAAGGTATTATAACTTTGAAAAAAGAACTTGGTTTACCTGAAGGTGTTGAACCAGGAAGCACGGCAGACAAAGCAATTAAAGAATCTGTTGAATACAAAACAAAACAACAAGGCGTAGACTCTGTATTAGATGAAGGCTACACACCACCAAAGACAACTTCATTAGACGAAGATGAAATAGCTGATATTGGAGCAAGAGGATATAGCGCAATTACAGAAGGAAAACGAAGAGCAGTTGTAAGACAAATATTATTAAAAGATTCACGAATTAATTTACCAGAAGATGTTAAAAAAAGTTTATCTAACTATGATGATCTAAGAGGTGGCGGTGATCAGAGCATGGACCCGTTAAAAGTTTTTGATGAGTATTACGAAAGAGACAATGAAATCTTAGGTGAACTAGATGGTATTATTGATACAGCAAGAAATGAACGTGAGGCAGCAGATACATTTTTATCTATGGAAGATAATTTTAAACCTAAAAAAATTAAAACAGTTGAAGAGTACGCAGAAGACGGAGACTTTGATCCAGGTGGTATGGCTAATGGTGGAAGACCTGGGTTTAAATTTGGTACAGGCAAACAAGGAGTCAAAGGTCTTTTAGAAATGTTAAATAAAAAATTTGGTAAGGACGTTGTCAAAACTGCAGATAAAGTTACGCTTACAGATGAGATGTTATTTGAAAAAGACAACAAAAGACTTTTAGAAGAGCTAAAAGATTATAAAGAGGTTGCTCCTAAGTTTTATCAAAGAATGAGTTTAAAATTAAAATACCCTGGCATTTCAGATGATCTGATAGAAAAAATTATGGCTGATGATGATCCACAAAGAATTGCAGAAGTTATGGCAACCATGGATGAAGGACTTAAAATGATGGAAAAAGGTATGGGCACTGATGAAATTATTAGTACATTTAAAAAAACTCCAAGAACTAAAAACGCAGGCGGTGGTCTAAACTATTTAATGGGGATGTAATGAAGATAGCCGAATATAATCAAATGATGGCTTATCTAACTAGACCAGAGCCTTTACCTCAACCCAAACCAGAAGAACTTTTAGATTTACAAGAACAAAAAAGAAAAGACAGATTAAGAAAAACTATGGAAGAGATTGGTCCTGGTTTGATGGATGAGTCTGTAGATTTTATTGAGAGAGAAAACTTTGATAAAGGCTCTGACTATTTTACAAAGAGAGTTACCGATCCTACAAGATTAAAATTTTTAAATGAAGCAGCAAAGAAATTTGGTTACGATAGTTGGGAAGATGTTCCAAAGACAAAACCTGTGCCTGGTAAACGTGCTTACGGCGATAGAGAAAAAATTGCACAAGAGGCAACAAGAAGACAAAAAGGTGTTGTTGAGGGAAAAGGAAAAGTAAAACCAACAGAAGCACAAAAAGCAAATATTAAAAAAAGTCACTGGGCTAATAAATCAGAAGCAGAAGTAGATGAAATTTTAAGTTCACCAAAGTACAAAGAATACTGGGCTAAGAAAACTCAAAACCAAGCGGATCTTTTAAAAGCTGTTAAGTCAGGTAAATATAAAACATCAGAAGATATTAGAAAAGCTGTCGGCTTTGAAAAAGATGTGTTTAATAAAGAAGTTAAGAATTTATTTAAAAATGTTTACAGTCAAATAGGTGATTTAAATAAACCTAAAAAAGTGCAATCAAGATTCGGTGTTAGTTTTTTACCTAGAGATCTTGATGAGATGTATGAGGTTAGATCCCAACTAGGACAGATTGAGGGATTTGAATCAGTAGAACAAAGAAATATCTATCAACAAATAGATGAAGCTTATGGTCAAAGAGGCACTAATCCAAATAGAAAAGCTTTTGCAGAGGCAACAAAAAAAGCATCTGACTTCTCTAGAATTAAAAATGCTATCAAGAAAAAGTATCCAAGCATCAGATTAGAGTTAGACCATCCGTTAGATTACAAAACTATAAAAGGTTTAGGTAAAGAAGGAGAAAAATTTTTATTTGTAACTCCCGTAGAAAAATCAATCAACAGAGGATTTAAGGCAACACTAGGTGATGCATATGCTAAAGCTGTAAAAGCAAAAGATAAAGCAAACATTCTTAAAATAGAAAATTTAGCACAAGACATAGGGGTTACTATTGGACAAGTTAGAGGTAGTAAAGTTATAGATTATGGAACAGGTCCTTTAAGAACCACAAATCTTGGAGATGAAATTATTGCTAATCTAAGACAACAAAACGTAATAGTAGACAATATAAAAAAATTACAAAAATCAGGTGAGTTAAAAACTAGACTAACAGATATAGGAATGCCTAGAGCAGGAGATACAGGTTATTCAACTAAAAAAGTTAGCGAAGCACAAATAAAAAGCATAAAAAAAATAATAGCATCTATTGCTTGCCCAGGTAAAGCCATGGGAGGACGTATTGGTTTTCAAGATGGCACAAGTTGTTTTGAAAAAGGTAAAAAGATGGTTAACTCGGGCAACATCCCAGAAGGAGCTGCAAAAAGAAACTTTGCTAAATTTGCAAACAAAGCTATGGAGATAGGTAAACAAAGTGGTCGAGGACTTAGAACAATTGCAAAGTTTGGTGTTATACCTGAGATGATTATTATTGGAGCAGACACTGCTATTAGAGCTGGTATGGGTGATACATTTGATGAAGCTTTTAAAAGAGCCACTGATATCTACAGGTTTGATGACGCTTACGAACAAGCAGACGCATCCGAAATAAGTAGAAGAATGAATAGTAATGATGGAGAATTAATTTTAAATCTTAGAAAATTTAATAATGAAAGAGCAAAACTTAGTAGCTTAGAACAAGCAAAAGAAGCTGATCTAGCTTTAGCAGGAGATGAGTTTAATGAAATGAATATTGGTATGAATGCAGAAGAAATAGAAAAAATGTATGCACCAAGATTACAAGAACAAGAAAACAATTTATTTAATGCCAGTATCTCTGATGCAGAGGAACGTGCAGGATTGAGAGCAGAAACAGAGTTTGCAGATAAAAAAGGAGTTGATTACAAAAAAAATTTTGTAGGAGAAATTTTAGATGTTGCAGCAGAAAGACCTGGTATAAAACAATTTGTAGATCTTTTTGCTACTGATGTTAAAGGAGAACCAGATGTTGGAATGGAAGCATTATCTAATGTGTTTAGAGACCAAGGTGTTTCTGAAAAAGATATAAGTGCTTTTGAAAAAGCAGATCCAAGTACAGCACGTCAACTACTAAACTATTTTAAATCACTAGATGCTAAATCATTACCTGAAGGCGCAGTAAGAGAAGGAACAAACATAGCTGATGAAGAGAGAAAAATATTATTTGAATTAGCTAAAACTGATACTGCATTAGCAGAAAGACTTTTTGGTCCTAGTATGACACTTGCAGGTGATCCGATAGATGAAACAGATCTACAAGATGAAATGAATTTAGATAGAGGTATCTATGCTCTTGGAGGCAGAATAGGTTTTGCCAAAGGACCAAGAGATCCAAGCAGAAGAACATTCATGAAAATTTTAGCAGGTCTAGCATCAATACCTGTCTTAGGTAAATTTTTAAAACCAGGGGCACCCGCGGTTCAAAAACTTGTAAACACATCTACAACGATGCCAAAGTGGTTTCCTGATTTTATAAATAAAATTTCATTTAGTGGATTTGGTAAAAAAATAGATGCAGATGTTTTCTTATATGAAACAAAAGAATTACCAGGTGTTCAAGTTTTTAGACATGATGATGGTAGAGTTTTTGTAGAAGGTAAAAACGAATACGGAAAAGGTTACAAAATTGAATACGAACCACCAGGATATGAAGTCCTAGATGAGAAAACAGGCAAAGCTGTAAAGACAAAAGGCGAGTTTATTGCCGAAGAAGAAGTGCCTGTTAACGTAGATCCTGATGGCAATGCTGATTTTGATGCGGAGGTTCTTGAGGATTTGGATAATATTATGGGTCCAGATACAGCACGTATGGAACAATTTACAACAGGTAAAGTTACAAAAACAGTTAAAGACATGACAGGTGATACAGGCATGAAAAAAGGTGAGTATAATGTCGGTGCAGCCGAAGCAAGATTTGAGCAAGCAGCAGACGAACAAGCTGAAATGCTAGCGGAACAAGCAGAGGAGGCGGCAGGAGCACTAGATGAAATTGACTAAAACTATACCTCCTAAATCAGGTCCTCAGTCTGAGGGCTTGCTTATTAATTACAATACTGTTAAACCTGTGAAACTGGAGAAAATAAATGGCAGACATAGACAAGTCTCTTCCAAACGTAGAGCAAGAGATAAA
>Ga0181393_1000434_pt1 | contig 15607 bp, 17 predicted proteins | sample 16SPOviralmetaG_FD_130122 | JGI IMG/M metagenome (GOLD analysis project Ga0181393, IMG submission 130122) | Marine viral communities from the oligotrophic San Pedro Time Series (SPOT) site, San Pedro Channel, CA, USA - 16 SPOT_SRF_2010-10-21 | ecosystem: Environmental > Aquatic > Marine > Strait...
ATTATACATATGAAGACTTCTCCGAAGTAATCGATTTAGCGATAAAGAAACAGCAGTATAAATGGCGGCTGAATGCTGTTAGGTGGTTTGATTTCGAAGATGTTGAACAAATCATAAAAGTCCACATTGCTAAGAAGTGGGACATGTGGGATCAAGAGCGACCTCTTGAACCGTGGATAGGTAGGATCATATCTAATCAAATAAGAAACCTAGTGAGAAATCACTACGGCAATTATGTTAATCCTTGTCTCAAGCAGGATGAGCCAGATCACGATTCATCGACTTGTCCCATTTGTCAAAAGTGGGAAAAATCTAAAAAAGCAGGGTTAGAATTAAAGATCCCACTTTCTACTGAAGACTTCATAAAAGAAGTAACAAATAAACAATATTTAGACTTCGACTTCTCTTCATCGCTTGAAAAGTTAAATTTTGAAATGCAAGCGCGTTTAAAACATAATCATTACATAGCTTATAGGATGTTATACTTTGAGAGTAGTAGTGAAGAAGATGTAGCAAAATTTATGGGATATAAGATCTCCCCGCAAAAAAGAAAGCTTGGTTACAGGCAAGTAAAGAATCTTAAGAAAAAATTCCTACAAATAGCTATAGAGATACTTAAGGAGCAAGATATTATAGGTGATGGAGCTGAATAAAGACCAAAAAGAATTCTTGAGGGTCAATTCTCATGATATGCCAGATCTTATTGATTTAACCAAAAAATGTTTTGGTGATGAATCTCTAGATGGCAGATCTAAGGAGGGTCGCGCTGTTCGTAAGTTTTTGGTGGAGAACTCTATAAAATTCAAAACAACTAGTAGGATACCCGCTGAAGTTATCAATTTAACAAAAGAGCAGGGAGAATTTATTTTGCAGCAAGCAGAAGATGGATTATCTTCATTAGAGATAGCTAAGATAGTTTTCCCTTCTAGGAATGTAAAACCTCTAAGTTCTGAGCAGCGTGTAGTTCTGGAAAAAATTAGAGAAGTCAACCCAGATATTTTACCGTCTCAAGATTCAGGGGCGTTAAATTCTTATATTTCTCCAAAATCTCCATCACGAATCATAAAAAAGGTAAATGATGCTACAGGACTAGCATTAAACGAGCAAAAACTCAACAGGCAAAAGCAAATTTGTATAGAGAAGCTGAAAGTGAACCTTTCTAACTCTAGATTTTTAAAGATTATTAATAATTTTTTAAATGAAGAAGATAGAGTTTTGTTTGAACATGAATTTGTTAGACTCACATGGGACAAACCAGATCTAACAGCTGACGAATTAAATCTTTATCTCAACGTTTGCAAAGAGGTTATCAATTTGGAAGTAATAAGTGCTCACCTAAATAAATTGAACAGTATGTTCGATGACGCTGATGAGCAACAAGAAATGTCTATCCGCTTAGCGGAGATTATAAAAACTAAGAGTAGTGAGTATCATCAGTGCGAAACCCGCATTGAGAACCTTACAAAGAAGCTTCAGGGTGACAGGGGAGAGCGCATGAAGAAAATGCAGAAGGAGAACGCATCTTTTCTATCTATCGTCCAATTATTCCAAGAACAGGAAGAAAGGGAAACGATGATACGAATAGCTGAGATGCAAAAAGAATCAATCAAAGAAGAAGCTGAAAGGCTAGAGGGTATGGCGGAATGGAAAGCTAGAGTTCTAGGAATAAGTCAAGACGATGCAATTTAAATGTAAAGAGTGCGGAAGGGAATTTAAAAGCCGAAGAAGTCTACATACTCACGTAAAAGCTCATGGGTTATTTGTGGGAGACTATTATGTGAAATATTACCCACGTTTCGATAAACTGACCCATCAAGCTATCGAGTATAAAAATTACGATCAGTATTTCGCTACTGACTTCATCAATATATCTAATATGAAAAAGTGGTGCGATCAGGCTCCGCGAGAAGAGGTTAGAGAATTTATAAAAAAATCTTTAAAAGAAAAGCTAGGAGCCAAGGGCATTCAAGCGGGTCCACCGTCCACTTACCTACAAACGGGTGGTCTTCCCGATATTGACCTCTGCAAACAAATGTTTGGCAGTTATCGTGAAACCTGTCAGCATATCGATATGCTCCCCATGCTATCAGCGTCTTTACCAAAAGATTTTCAAAAAGATTATAGTGATACACCTATACTAATTGACACTAGGGAACAACAGCCATTGTCTTTTATTAATTCTGACTCATTGAAATTGGATGTAGGTGACTATGCCGTAGGGGGTGATCTATACGACTATACATTTGTGGATAGGAAGTCTTACCAGGATTTCTGCTCTACTATTACAAATGGTTATTCGCGTTTTGTAAAAGAGTTAGAAAGGTGCAGATCTATTGGTTGTTATCTTTACATAGTTACAGAAACAGCTTTTGATGATATGTCGGCCACCAATAAAAAAAGCTTCAAGAAGTTTAAACTAGATTATGTTTATCATCAGATGCGTTCTATACAATCTGAGTATACTGATTGCTGTCAATTTGTGTTTAGTGGCTCTAGAGAGAAAAGCGAGGAGCTTATACCCAAAATCCTTGTTTTAGGAAAGAAACTTTGGAAAGTGGACCTTCAATATTTTTGGGATAAAGAAATTAAAAAAGATGGCTTGGGAAACAGGAAGACAGAAACTCCACAGAGAGTACAAGGATATAAACAAACTCATTCTAGAAAAAGAGGGGTATTTAGAAGAAACGGAAGCTAAAATTCTTCTTTATAAATTTTTTAGAGAGAATCCTTCTTTTGCTTGTGAATTACTCACAGGTATAAAATTATTCCCTTTCCAGCATATGGCTATCAAGTCCATGATGGAGTCCGATTACTTTTTGGGGATCTGGAGTCGTGGAATGTCCAAAAGCTTCTCTACAGGCGTTTTCGCGCTATTAGACGCTATTTTTAATCAGGGTGTTCAAATAGGTATTATATCAAAGTCTTTTCGACAATCTAAAATGATTTTTAAAAAGATAGAAGATATTGCTAAAAGCCCTAAAGCAACATTCTTTGCTCAGTGTATTACTCGCACATCTAAAATGAATGATGAATGGGTGATGGAGATAGGTCGGAGCAGCATAAGAGCATTACCTTTAGGTGACGGAGAAAAGTTAAGGGGTTTTCGTTTCCAAAGGATGATTATTGACGAATTATTGTTGATGCCTGAAAAAATTTACAATGAGGTAATTATACCCTTTTTGTCTGTCGTGGAGAATCCTACTGAGAGACAAGAGGTCTACGATCTAGAGACTAAGATGATAGAGCAGGGTAAAATGAAGGAGGAGGAAAGGAAACGCTGGCCAAACAACAAAATTATTGGTTTGTCTTCAGCCTCTTACAAATTTGAATACCTTTACAAGATATATCAAAAATACGAATCTCTAATATTGAATGAAGACAATCAGGACGGAGCGCATAGAACCATAATGCATTTTAGTTATGATTGTGCGCCACAGCAACTTTATGACCAAAGCTTAATCAATCAATCTAAATCAACCATGAGTCAATCTCAGTTTGATAGAGAATTTGGAGCTATTTTCACTGATGATAGCTCTGGATACTTCAAGGTCAGCAAAATGGCAGCTTGCACAATTCCAGACGGAGAAGGGCAATCTGTAGAAGTGGTGGGTAGTCCCAAAGATGAATACATCTTAGCTTTTGACCCATCGTGGTCTGAAAGTGAAAGTTCTGATGATTTCGCTATGTTGCTCATAAAAATAAACAAGCAGACCAAAAAAGGGACAATAGTTCATAGCTATGCTCTATCAGGTGCTAGCTTGAAGACTCATATAAAATATATGGCTTATATCCTTACTCATTTTAATATATCCGCAATAGTTGGTGATTATAACGGAGGAGTTCAATTTATTAACTCTTGTAATGAAAGTGAGATATTCAAGAGGAAAAATTTAAATGTTGGAGTCATAGAGGCTGATTTAGATAAGTCTAAAGATTACAATAAAAATTTACGGAGACTTAAGAATCAATACAATAAATCAGATAAAAATTTTGTATTCTTGAGGAAGCCAACATCTGCTTGGATTAGATTAGCTAACGAATCTTTGCAATCAGCTTTCGATCACAAACGTATATTCTTCGCTGGTGCAGCAATGAATGATGACTACAACAATCAAAGGAAGTCTAGAGTCCCAATTGAACAGTTGAAATTCATAAGAAATGATCAAAATGAAAAAGGGCCAAAAGGTGCTAGAATGATTGATTTTGTAGAACACCAGAGAGATATGATGGATCTAATCAAAGTCCAGTGCGCTATGGTTCAAATCACAACATCTTCACAAGGTACGCAGAGCTTCGACCTTCCCCCTAACCTCAGAAAGCAAACTGGTGCTGATAAAGCCCGTAAAGACTCTTATTCTGCTTTGGTGCTAGGTAACTGGATGATGAATGTATTTTATGATATGGAATCAGATGATATTTCAGATCAACAGAACACCTTCACTCCAATGTTTATTTCTTAACTTTTAAAAGTTGAAAGTTAACTTTGAGGTGTAAGATAATTTATATCTCATGTCTAAAAGAAAATATACTAAACGCTCTGAATATTGGAAAAAGTTTAAAATTTCAGACCACCCATCTCAGGTAGACGATAATATCGAAGAAGCCTCTCCTGAGCTATTAGGCGAGCCTTTTTACACTTCAGATGCCTCTTACAGCGGAGTATCAGAAGCTAGAAGGCAAGGGGCATCAACCAGCGGCTTTTCAGGTTCTAGAACGAATCGAGCTGCTCATACTAATTTACATAATCGTTATTCTAGTATTAGGTTAGGTCTACTACCTTACGAATATTCTTCTGAGGGTGTCACCTGTAGAGATGCCATAGAACTTTGTCAAAAAGCTTATTGTAATGTAGCAGTCTTTAGAAATGCGATAGATATTATGTCAGAGTTTACAAACACTGATATTTACCTAGAAGGAGGCTCCAAGAAGAGTAGGGAGTTTTTTTATGAATGGTTTAAAAAAGTTAACATTATAGCTCTTAAAGATCAATACTTCAGAGAGTATTATCGCAGTGGTAATGTTTTTCTTTACCGCATAGACGGGAAGTTTAAAGCTGATGATTATGCTAGACTTATCAATCAAGTCGGATCAATTGGCACATCAACCAATAAAATCCCACTAAAATATATTCTTCTCAATCCGTATGATGTAATTGCAAAAAGAGCTACAACTTTTACATATGGAGGAGTATATCAGAAAGTTTTATCTGAATATGAATTAGCTAGGCTAGCTAACCCACAAACAGAAGAGGATATTGCTATATTTGAAGCTCTGGATGATGAGATTAAGGAATCTATACAAAGAGGATCTTTTACAAATAAAGGTATAAGTATAGACTTAGACCCTCAGAGGCTTTCATATTCTTTTTATAAAAAGCAAGACTATGAGCCATTTGCCGTGCCATTTGGTTTCCCAGTACTTGATGATATTAATGCGAAGCTTGAATTGAAGAAGATGGATCAATCCATTACCCGCACAGTAGAAAATGTGATCTTGCTTATCACTATGGGCGCAGATCCAGAAAAGGGAGGGGTTAACCCAAACAATATGGCTGCTATGCAGAACCTATTCAAAAATGAAAGTGTGGGTAGAGTTTTAGTTTCTGACTATACCACAAAAGCTGAATTTATTATCCCCGAGTTAAATTTAGTCCTTGGGCCTGAAAAGTATCAAATCCTCAATGAGGATATTAAACAAGGTCTACAAAACATTGTGGTTGGAGAAGAAAAATTCAACGCTACACAAGTTAAAGCTCAAATATTTATTGATAGGCTACAAGAGTCTCGGTATGGATTCTTAAACGATTTTTTAAACAAAGAGATAAAAAGGATAGCAAAAGACTTGGGTTTCCGTTCTTGGCCTGAAGCTAAGATGAAAGATATAGACATGAGGGATGAGGTCCAACTCATGAGAGCTTCTACTCGACTTATGGAATTGGGAATCATTACTCCAAAACAGGGAATGGAAATGTTCCATAACGGAAAGTTCCCAGATCCCGATAAATTAGAGCCAGCTCAAAAAGAATTCCTTGAAGAGCGTGAAAAAGGGCATTTTAACCCCCTAGTTGGTGGAGTGCCTGTATTTGACCCTTCAGACAGTTCATCAGGCCCAAGAAAACAAAGTGGTAGGCCAGAGGGGACTACTGGTATTCCTTTAGCTAATGCTACTTACTCTAGAGCTAATATCCAAGAAACAATATATTCTATAGATAGTTTTATACATGAGTCTAAGGCAAAAATGGCTTCTCATTTAAAAGTCGAAGAGCTTAGTCAATCTCAAGAAGAGATGCTCTCTAGCCTCTGCGAATCTATAGTTTGTTCACAGAACAAAGAATCTTGGGACAAAACCCTTGAATCATGTGTAAAAGATTTTAATAAAATAGAGGATTTAGATACTTTACGGGAAGTTTTAGATATATCGTCTGAACATTCTTTAGAGACTTATCCTGCAGCCATTCTATATCATAGTCATGAAAAATAATTTTGAATACACCCAAAACGGTATCGAAGTCGATATATCTGAAGCGATGCATTGCGGAGATAAAAATAAAGAAAGTCAATCTAAAAAAAAGAAGTATTCTAGTTATGGTTCTCCAGATGTCGATAAGCACTATTTTGATTCTAAGGATAAGGCTTTGGCTGACGCTAAGAAAATGGGGCTCACTGGCATCCACTCACATAAAGGAAAAGATGGAAAAGTTGTTTATATGGCTGGCCCCGATCACGCATCGTTTATGAAGAAGCATAAAGAGATGATAAAAGAATCTGAAGCGGGAATGTCTCCAAAACAGAAAGCTGCTCTCGATAAGAACAAAGATGGCAAAGTAACCAAGGAGGATTTTGAACTTTTACGCAAAAAAGGGAAAAAGTCAGAGAGTAAAGAGGAGAAACCTAAAAAAAGCTACGCTAACCTTTTAACTGACATAGCTAACAAAAAAGAATCCGAGTAAATATGGATTACAAATACACCGCGACTTTCGAAGCCCCGCTGTTATCTTGTGAGATAAATAAAGCTTCGTTGATTTCAGAGGCTTCTCTAAAAAACCTAGAGCCTCTCATACCAAAAGAGATAGACTACAATGAGAATGTAGATCTTATGGGTGTGGCTTTTAACGCTGCCGTCATAAATCAATTCAATAAGAATGGTGATGGTATGGATGCTGCGACTGCCGTTAAATATACGAATAAGTTTATTCATAAGCCGACCAATATTGAACATGATAAACAAAAAGTCGTAGGGCATATTGTTTCAGCTGGTTACAGTGATTACAAATCCAGCGAACTAATAGAAGAAGAGACTGCAGTTTCTATGAAAGAGCCTTTCAATATAGCTTTGGGGGCTGTCTTATATAAGACTATAAACTCCAGTTTTACGAATCTGGTAGAAAAATCATTAGATGAAAACAGTAAGCAATATCAAAAGGTATCTGCTAGCTGGGAGGTAGGTTTCAATGATTATGTTTTAGCTGTAGGTAGTGATCGTTTAAGCGAGGCGCGGATTATCTCTGACCCTGAAGAAATATCAGAGATGCAGGGCTTTTTGAGAAGCTATGGTGGAAATGGTAAAACGGATAAAGGAGAAACGATAAATAGATTAATCAAAGGAGACATATATCCATTGGGTATTGCTTACACTTTGAATCCAGCTGCGAATGTGAAGGGTTTGTATGCTCCTTCTGAAGAAACTACAAAAGTTTTTATATCTGATAAAAGGGATAAAATTTCACAAAACAGTAATTTAAATGTAAACAACGAAAAGAACATTATTGATATGGAACTTGAAAAAACTCTAAATGAACTAAAGGATCTTCTTAGTGAGAAGAAATTCTCTAAAGAAGCGGTAGCTTCTATGACTAATACCTTTGCTGATGCAATCCGTCAACGGGACGAACAATACCGTAAGGATCTTGAAGCAGAGAAATTGGAGAAGGAAGAAAAAATCAAAGAATATGAAGACCTCAAAGCTTCAGTTGCAGAACTAGAAGCTAAATTTGGCGAAGCCAGTGAGCGTATCGTTTCTTTTGAGAACGAAAAGAAAGCTGAAGAAGCTATTGCTTCGTTTAATACTAGGATGGATCAGATTGATGAGAAATTCGAACTTGATGATCAAGATCGTGAATTCCTCGCTTCTGAGCTTAAAGGTCTCGGAGACGAAGCTTCTTATGAGGCATTCGCTTCCAAACTTGATATCCTTTGGAAGACTAAAAATAAAGAGGTTCAAGAAGAGTTCAACTCTCAAATTCAAGCTCGTATTGATGAGGAAGTTGCTAAAAAACTTTCAACCGCTTCAACCGAAGAGGTTAAAATTGAAGACGCTCTCGATGCTGCTGAAGTAGTGGATGCAGAAGTATCCAACGCTAATGAAGCTGTAGCTTCTCAAGAGCCTTCATTGCGCGATAAGTTCGCATCAGCGTTCTCTCGCGAAAATATTCAAATTTCTTAGAAAATAAACAAAAAATAGATTATGGCATTACGAATCCTACCATTCAGACAATATTCTGACCACGATGTTGTGAACATGTACTCTGTCATTGACAGTGATGTTCTCACAAGCACTACCGACACAGGCGCTGGCGATGCTGGCGTTTTCGTGAAGGTATCAGACGGAAACTTCGATAACGATCCTGTAACCTACCAGACGAACAGCTACTTGGGTAAAACCGATTATCCTTTCGTCGGTACTACAGAGATGTATCCTGAAGTTAATATTAAAGTTACAGGCGCTAAAGGCGAAGATCATGCTCTTGGCCTTACCCTTTATCAAACTGCTAAAAACGATGAGAACGGTGAAAAGCTGCTCTACAATCCACAGAAGCAAGAAGAACTCCAAGCTATGCTCCCAGGGCAAGCTGTTCCTATTGCGACCAAGGGTATCTTTACTTTGAGTTCTGCTGCTTTTGACGGACCTATCGCAAGCTACGCCCCAGGAAATAGAATTAAACTTTCCGCTGTCACAGCTGGTAAAGTAACAGGTTTTACTACTATTGCACAATCCGCTATAACTACTGGAGATTTATTCGCAGAAGATAAGGTCTTTGGACATGTTCTTGGAACGGGTACTCGCGCAAGCACTGGACCTACCACTGATCAATTCGCTGGTAATTACATCGTCGTATCGTTTGACTGTAACTAATAATAATAAAAAGAACTTTACATTATGAAAATTACTTTAAAACGCACCCCAGAACAAGTCGAGCTTGTGAAAGCTATGGCTTCTCGCAACCGTACTGTTGCACATGAGGCTCAAGTAGCTCTTGCTGATTTCATCGGACCAGTTTTGGCCGAGGTTCTCAACAACGCTCCTACTATTAGCACTCTCTTCCAGTCGCTTCAATTTGACGCTGACGACAATCCTAGCATCCCGCTTGACCTTTACTACGACATCTCTGATGAAGATTATGTTAAAGTCTGGAGCCAAAGCCATGCTGGTGGACTTCCAAGTAACCAAGTGCTTCCTACAGCTTCCGAGCTGAAGCTTGCTACTTACACTCTTGATTCCGCTGTTGACTTTGATCGTCGTTATGCTGCTAAAAGCCGCATGGATGTTGTAGGTAAGACTTTCTCCCGTGTTGCACAGGAGATCCTTCTTAAGCAGGAGCGCACTTCCGCTTCTCTAGTTATGACTTCGCTTGCTAACGCAACCATTAGCACATCTCCACTTGCTGGTGATGCTCAGGTTTTCCGTTCTGCTCTTGCTGGTTCATTCCTTATTGATGACCTCAATAAACTTATGACCCTTGCTAAGCGTATCAATACTTCATGGATTGGTGGAACTCCTGCTACTCGCACTCGCGGTATTACTGACCTTATTGTTTCTCCAGAAATTATCGGTAGCATCCGCTCTATGGCATATAACCCTGTTAACACTCGTGGCGGTGACGGCGCAGGTGCAGCTGGTGATGCTTCAGATGCAATTGGTATCGCAGCCCCAGAATCACTTCGTGAAGATCTTTTCCGCAATGCTGGACTTGATAGCTTCATGGGTCTCAACATTCTTGAGTTTAACGAGATGGGCAAAGGACAGAAGTTCAACACTATTTTCGACACAGCAGCAGGTACAACCACTTATGCTGAGTTCGATGGAACTAACGCAGCGCAATTCAACGGAGCTACTACCGAGATTGTTGTTGGAGTTGATCGCACTCGCGATTCCCTCATGCGTGTTGTTGCTACTGATCCAGATAGCAATAGCGAGATGAACTTGATTGCAGATGACCAATACAGTGTTCGCCAGAACAAGATTGGTTACTACGGTCAAATCGAAGAAGGTCGTGTTGTCCTTGACAACCGTGTCCTCCTTGGATGTATCGTCTAAGCTAGACTTAACAATTATAAAGAGAGCCACTCCTTCGGGGGTGGCTTTTTTTTGTAATTTTTTTATTTAGTGTATATAATACTGTATGGCTGACGAAGAAAACAAAGAAGAGAATGAAATGCCTTTCAATGAGGTTACTACTGGGCAAGAGATTCCCCCTAAGAAGGGCTTGTTAGAGGAGTTGGATGAGCTTAGGGCGAATGGCCATACTAGCACAGCTAGATATCAAGAGGTAATGAAAGAGGTGGAAGTTATCTTCGGAACAGGAGAAACTAATAGTTTTGGTACTAATGATATTAATATTCTCAAAGAGAAGCTAAACAAAATGAGCAAAGCTGACCTCCAAGCTTTCTCTCGTAAGGTGGGAGTTAATCCATATTATGAAAAAAGCGCTGTTCACGACAATATTATTAAGGAGTTCAATAGGTATAACAGCAGAGGTAATATCGCCACTGCACCTCAACCAGTTCCAGCTGTGGAATTAGACCCTAATAATCCTAAACATAAAGAAGTTCTTGATTGGTTAAATCAATAAAGATGGTGTAATACACTATATGCCGAATGTATTAGAAGACCTCGCTTCAGGGATTGTCACCACGGAATTTGATGGTGATACAGGGATAGCTACAGTCGCTAGTGTTAGCGGGTGGCTTTATGAGAACTTAGGGCAAGTCAATACTTACCTCTATACAAACTTTAGTGGAGATAACGCCACAGGGACATATGGATTTATGGATATCGAGGCTCAGAATGTCCTCAAAGAGCTATACCTTTCTAATTACTATAATAAAGAGGCTAGGAACGCCCTCAGAGGCATTACTAAGTCATCTGTGAGTGGAGACAACGTTTTGTCCCTAAGAGACGGTGAGAGCGCTGTGACGTTCATTAACCGTAATGAGGTATCTAAAGTCTATCGAGGGTTAGCTAACGACTGTATGGATAAGGTCACTCAAATGGCATCTCAATACAACATCTACCAAGCCCAACCTAGACAGTTGGGTGGTATAGATGCTAGTGGGATAGGTATAGTATATACCTAGATTACTTACCTTGTAGGATAGCCTTATTCTTAAGGTACTCAGTGCGAAGAGCATCATCCTTTTCAGGATTAGCTTTACGGGCTGCGACAAACTCCTTCTTAAGATCTCCAAGGGTCTTAGCTGTAGGTTTCGGGGCTTCTGCCTTTTTAGGAGCTTCCACCTTTTTTTCTACAGCCTTCTTTACGGCTGCTTTCTTTTTTGAATCACTCATAGCTTTTAGTGGAAGTCTTTCCAATCTTTACCGTCATTACAGACTTTGTTTTTTCTACGCCCCTCGTAGCCACCTGAAGATTTAGGTTCTTCTTTCTTTGGTTGATCAGGCTTAGACTCCCCTTTCGGGGAGAAAAATGAGCTTTCTACTTTTTTATCTTTATCAGACATATTATACAAAGACTTGGTTAAATCCAGCTCCGCTCATGAATATACCGTTAAGTTCGTCATTAGGCCCACCGATTTGAGTCGAGAAGGTAATATCTACAGTCTTATTCGAACCGATACTAGAAGAGAATGATTGGCTATCTATTTTTAGACCTTTCATTGTGTAAATAATAGCATCTTCAGGAACTGTTTGATGATCTTTTATTGTAATGCTGGCAGTTTGGACTCCAGAATTAAGAATATCAGATAAGCTGGCAGCTTGAGCATCGGCTACAATTGCACTAATGTTCATTGTAGCGTTTACTGGGAAATCAACTTCTCTAGCAAATGGGAATCTGCTACCGAGCCTGTCAATTGGGCTTCGTGAGAGAGGTATAGAAATGGAAGCGCTTTGAACATGCGCTCCGTCAGCGCCTTGCAACTTTACTAGAGATTCTCCGTCTACATTGGTAAGATCTAAGGTCACATCTCCTGGACGAAGTGCGGTAATTGGCCCGCCTTTAGAAGCGATACCACCATCTTGAGTTGGATCTGGAAGATTAATAACGCCATTTATAGCAGTACCCTTTTCCTGATCAATTGCTGGGCTAGCGAAACCTGATCCACTTGTAGAAGATAACATGTTAGCGCCCTCTACTGTGACATTAACCGTTGGAAGAGAGCCCACAGAAAGATCAACGTTGTAATCGCTAACATAACAGTTACCTATACCAATAACGCTATCAGTTGCATCAAGAGCTTCTCCTGGAGCTACTCTATTCAAATCCTCTCCATCAGGAGAAGTCGCGATAAAAAAGTTAGATCCAGAACTAGAAGTTAAGTGGCCAGAAGCAAAGTTACCTACGCTATCGGAAGTAGCATTAGCGAATCTTTGGCTGCTAGCTGCTGCTCCTGTATGCTGAACAAAAAAACCAAGCGCTCTTTCATTAAACCCATCTGTAAGGTAATAACTAAAGTCAAGGCTAACAGTGGGAGGGTCAAGGACCAAGGAATCAATCCTTGCTAAGTCTCCAAACTGGTTAACATCTTGACGATTGATAGTGAAGCTATAGTTTGCACTTTGAACACGGTTTAGTTGTTCGTGAGATACTGCAGTTCCTGAAGAGGCTACATTACTAACATATAAGCCTTCTGATTGGTAAATTACTCTGTTTCTTGACATAATTAAAGATTCTTTATTTTGTTTACAGTTTTAATATTAAAATATGAAATTTATTGGAAGCGATATCTATATTGCTCTATGTCAAAATCCAAAAATCCGACATAAAGCTCATTCGCGAGGACATTTCTAGTCCTATCTGTTAATTTTGAGGTCTTTACCTTCTCTATACAGAACTTAGTTTCCCCTTGGTAGTCTTCTGCTAGACCTGTGTAATTAAAGCTACCTCCTTTTAAATCTCCAAGCTCTGTGATTGGATAGCCTGACATTGGTATAGCTGCAATTACTTCATCCACTGAATCCATAAAGATAGACATGACTCCATCTAATTGGTATGTATCCTCTGCGAGAACAACAGCTTTGGCTTGGACTTTTGTTTCTTGCATACCTCCAAGAGCAAATGGGCTATTCTCTGCTTGAGAAACAGACAGGAAAATAGCAGGGACTACGTCATCATAAGGCTCAATATACGTGAGTGGGCCAGACGGGAGTCTTGAGTTAACAGTGTATTTGTTTTCTACTATTAAGTCATCTTCGGTATCATTAGTGAGATAAACATTAAAATCTTTTACCGCGAACTCCCCTGTGACGGTCATACTTGTATTACTGCCAGAGAATAAAGCTCTGCCATTTTCGAAATCAAAAACTACGCCGTTATCTCGACCTGATGTGCCAGCTCCTACCACAGAAACCCCTGTAGGTATAATAGCTCCAGAAATTGATGAATCTGTTACCCATTGTTTATACGGGCTTCCATAAGCTACATATCTAGAATCTAATCTTGGGTCAGCATAATTAAATAGCTCTCCAGTCTTATTGCTGTAAGCTTCGCCTTTCTTTAGTAAGAAATTATCAAACCACAAAAAGAAAGACGAGGTTAGTTTATGTTGGAATTGTTCAATCATTTCAAGTTTTCAAATCGTTTTCGGTATCTTTTTATCAAAGAAGATATATAAGGTCTGTTTTGAAATCTACCGCTTCTTACTCTTTTTACACGACTTTGTATCGCGGCCCCCGATCTTCCCTCACTTTTCCTTAATAAATATCCTAAACCTGACAAGCCTCTTTCTATACCTTCGGCCCAACTTCTTCCAGAAGCCCAAGGTAAAGGTGTGACCATGAATATATCTTCTGCTGTAGGCAAGGATACTTCGAATTCAACCCCTATGCCTCTTTGTCTTATTTCTTGTTTATAAATTATTTGAGTCCCCTCTAGTAATTGTAAGATGGGGGATATTGGTTGCTCTCCAGAATTAAAACCTATAAATGCAAATAAATTACTAATACCACCAAGAGTACCACTGATGTTTGATGCTCCAGCTCCTTCTAGCAGCTCTACAGTAACAGGATCAGTCAAGAACTCTTTAATCATTTCATTTTTTAGATCTTTGAATTTCTTGTTTATCTCCTTTTCAAAGTCTCTTCTTAGAGCTTTTGGGGCTTGCCTTTTTAAAGCATTCTGGACATCTATAGGTAGTTTCGCCATTTATTCAGTTGGGCTTAGAACGAAAGTATAGAACTGATTAGAGGTGAAACCTCTAGGCTTACCATCGCTTTCTATTATAAACATTGTGCCATCAAACTCAACTCTACGAGCTTCACTGAGATAGTTATATCCATCTACTTTAACCACTATTCTTACTGTGCCATCAGACACTACCACTTTGTTTTGAGTGCCAGCTTGATCTGCTGGGCCATCATCTGTAAGATATGAAGTGTCCATATCATCATAATATATACGAGCCTGAAACGTCTGGGATTCTGTAGTATATTCTACTGAACTGTCAGAGCCACTATTAGTTCTTCCGTACAGAGAGTTCCAAGAGCTATTAGAAGCTATGAGGGTTTTCTTAGCATTCTTGTAAACTGTTATAGTCCTCGCAAATGTAGTATGTAAAGTATCAGCTAAGTTCTGAACTTTGGTTATTTGGTCGCTTGATAAAAAACCTGCCATGTTGATTTTTACACTATTATTTATATAATAAGATAGGTTTAAGGATGAACGCTAAAAAAAATTTAGAAAAGTTGTCTAATGATGAGATTTCTAGGCTTTTCAAAATGATGCTTATCATGGTCGAAGATATGAAGAAAGATCACGATTTTCATTATGAGAAGCTTTATAAGAATATCCCAAAGAAGTATCACCCCATTATAGATACCGCAGATCACTTTACCCCTGATAAGGCTGATTGGATTCGAAAAAGAATTTTAGATTGCGGCAATGAATCTATTAGAAATTTGTGTTCTAGAATCGATAATTATCAGGTAAGTTTTACATTTAAATAAGGAAAAAGGTTATGGCATTTAAAGAATTGTATTCGTTCACTATCGAAGAAGAAAAAGAAGTCGAAAAAACTTCTAAAAGAAAAAACAAGAAAACTGGAGAGGAGACTACTGTCACTAAGAAAGTGAAGCAGAAAGTCCCGATCCAAATCTCTATTAAACGTCCTTCTCGTAGAGAGCTAGAAGAGGCTGAGCTAGAATACTCTGTAGAAATGAGCCGTTGTGTCAAAAAAGGTATTTTGACTAAGGCTATGCTATATAAGAAATATAGTGATACTGGTGGTGTCTGGACTGAAGATGAGGCTAAAGATTATGGGGTTTTGTATAAAGAGACTTTCGAAATACAAAATAAGTATGTCAGACTAGAGACTATCGAAAAAAAGACTGATGCTCAACTAAAAGAGTTGGACCAGTTGAAGACTGACCTCGCAGA
>Ga0181393_1000435_pt1 | contig 15579 bp, 20 predicted proteins | sample 16SPOviralmetaG_FD_130122 | JGI IMG/M metagenome (GOLD analysis project Ga0181393, IMG submission 130122) | Marine viral communities from the oligotrophic San Pedro Time Series (SPOT) site, San Pedro Channel, CA, USA - 16 SPOT_SRF_2010-10-21 | ecosystem: Environmental > Aquatic > Marine > Strait...
AAGGTTCAAGAAGAAACTATTCTTATTATAAAGTAGGTAGAGGTACTAGGTACAAGACTTCGCCCGAAAAAACCGCTGATGGTAATTATGCTCTTGATGTAACAGAATACGAACTAACCGAAGATGAAGAGTCAGCTATTACAAATAGCGTCACCTTCCCAGCCCCAGAGGCACCTTAGTATGGAAGAGACACTACAAAGATTATCCGTTGGTATCTTCGGCTGGATAGCCACGGATACAATACAGAACGTTGATCTAATGCTCGGTGTAGTGTCCAAAGCGGTTCTAATTACTTTAACAGTTTTATCAATCTATAAACTATGGAGGGAACTTAAATGAGTACAGAATTATTAGCAATGTTAGGAGGCGGAGCCAGTGGCTTCATATTTAAGCTTATTGGTACATTGGTGCAAAATCAAGCAGCCGTTACCGAAGGACTTATAAAGAAACAAAAAGCATCGGACGATAGTGCAGATGCAGCGGCAGCTAGGGTGGATTCATTCGGAGCTTGGACACGTAGAATAATTGTTTTTACAGTTTTATTCGGGGTAATTATTGCACCGTTTATTTTAGCTCACAGTGAAGAAGGAGTTACAGTCGCTACTGATTACAGTAAATGGTTTGGCTTCTCCAAAGGTACAACCTATGAAACTTTACACGGATATATAATCCTACCAGAAATCAAAACAGCCATCATTAGTATCATTTCCTTCTACTTCGGAAGTGCTGCTGTAAGTAAATAATTATGATTTGTAAACTTTGTAAATGGATAAGCAAACTGCAAAACAAAAACTCAAAGAACTGCGAGATTCTTTGTCCCAAGTACTGGAAGGCAAAGATTATCAAAGTGCTGAAGAAGTTAAAGAGCAGTCTGCCGAAGCTATCAATCAAGCTAGGTCAGCTAGTAAGCAACTTAAAAAATCTTTTATTGAAAAAATAAAAGACCTTCCGGTTGTACAGAAGGTAAGTGAACTAGGCACCGCCGGGAGTGTCGCTGTAAGCACAGCCGCAGTTGCTCAGACAACGGTTGCTGTAGATCAAACAGAAGTCTTCGTGGCTAGTGTTGCTAATGACGTAGTCGAGGAACGTATCGAAGTTCCATTCTTTGTTGATACCTTTGTTGATTTCCATTATTTGAATGATTGGGGTCAAGAAGCTATGTCGGAGAAAATGGAAGAGGCTCAAGAGTTTGTAAACAAAGTTGAGGCTATCGCTTCACCCTCTCCTTCACAATCCGAAACTCCTTCTGGAGGGGATCCCAAACCTTCATCTTCCGCATCTTCACCCTCCGAATCCCAGAAGTCTGACGGTCCTTCCGAGCAGAAGCAAACTGAAAGCAAATCAAAAGAGCAATCAGAAAAGGGAGCCAAAGCAGAAGAAAAAAATCCATCGGAAAAATCTAAGGAAGAATCTGAAAAATCAGATAAATCAGATAAGCAAGAACAATCCCCAGAACAAAAAACTGAAGATAAACAAGAGTCTCAAGAAAAAGAATCATCCTCTGAAACTAGCACAGAACCAAACAATGTCAAGGATTTACCTATAGTAGAGACACCTATTGATAACGACCCATTTACTAGACAAGTATCACCCACAACGTAATGGAATTTTTTAAATACATCTTCGATAACTACAAGGATAATATGCTCGGAATGGCATTTGCATACATTGGTATAATATCAATAGTGATGATGTTTTTACCTAAGGACAACTTCATTAACAAACTCTTCAAGGAGTTTGCCTCAATCTTTACATCCCTTTTCAAAAAATGAGCCACGAATTTTTAGACTACGACAACGACTCCGACTACGGTTGGGGCGATAGCATTACATCAACTAATTACAATTACTTCTATGTGCCTTCAATTCCAGAGTGGGCATACAGTGAGTTCGATGGATTACTATACGAAGGAACTCAGTACAATTGGAGTGAAGTAGATTACAGACTTTCAGTAGATTATAACAGCGTACCGGAACCAGCATTTATTGGTTTATTTATGGGGCTGTGTCTACTAACATTAACACTAATCAAGAGGAAATAACTATGCCAGAAGGAAAAGGAACATACGGAAGAAAAAGAGGAAGACCCCCTACAAAGAAAAATATGAAACGTAAAAGCTGCTAATGGCTAAGATTTGTAAAAAAGGAATAGCTTGGGCACGTAGGACTTTTGATAAGTACCCTAGTGCTTATGCGAATATGGCAGCTAGTAAGTATTGTAAAGATCCCAACTACGCAAAGAAATCCAAGAAGAAGAAATAACAATTTATTATGAGCTTATTAAGAAATAATTTAGGTAAATCCTACACGAGATCCCCTATTCAAACTGGTGTTTTCTCTGAGGCTCCTCAACCACAAGCACACACATTTGGCGGCATAGGAGAAAAATTCAGAAAACAAAATACACAGAAAACTTTATCTACAAGACCTCTTGACAAAAGTCCCGGAAGTCCTCTTCAAAGAACAGAAGTTAAGGAAGGTATAAAAAAGAGACTATCTGTGCAAAAGCAACAAGCAACAAAAGCACAAACTTTGTCTGGACGTAATTTAAGAAGCGTAGGCGGAGGCGGCGGCGGAGGTCGATTGCCTTCACTTATATCAACTAGAAAGTTAATACCTTAAAGATGGGTGAGCTCAAAAAGTGGAGAGAACAAAACTGGGTACGAATCGGAATCGATGGATCCATCAAAGGACCTTGTGGAACCTCAAAAGATAAGAAAAGACCAGACCGTTGCCTTCCAATGGCAAAAGCGAAGAGCCTCAGTAAGTCTGAAAGAGCGGCTACAGCTCGCAAGAAAAAAGCTGGAGGAGCAAAGGGAAAACAATTCGTAGCTAATACACCAAAAGCAAAAGTAAAATCTAAAAAGTAATGGCAATCGATAAAGATAAAATGAAGTGCAACGTACCTCGCCGAGAAGTTCAAGGCGGTAAGAAGTTCGTTGTAAAAGCTTGCCAAGGTGGTAAAGAAAAGATTGTACGCTTTGGAGATGCCAATATGACAATCAAGAAAAATAGACCAGCTCGTAAAAAAAGCTACTGCGCTCGTAGTGCTGGCATCAAGGGTGGCAAAGGAAAACTATCTGCTAACTACTGGTCCAGAAAAGCTTGGGACTGCTAAACAATTTAAACTATGGCTTCAATAACAGTAAATTATAATTTAAAGGATGCTGGTTATCAAAATTATGCTAATCAAAAACTTCGCTTTACTCTACTCGGAGCTGGTGCAAAAGCATCAACCGACTTTGTGGTAGCAAGGGGGTTTGTAACATCTACATCAGATGCAAACGGAGATGGATCCGTTACCCTATATCGTTCTGCTGAATCCGGTGTAGCCAACAATATATACGAAATACTACTTCCCGGAAACGAGAGAGTTAATGTAATAACTCCGGACTCATCAAGCATTGAATTGGCTGACTTGATTGTAAATCACAGAGTTCAAACATCTACCCCAGAAATTACTGGGATTAATGTAGCTTCCGTAACGGCTACTACTTGTGACTTGAACGGTGGAACCATTGACGGCACCGTGATAGGAGGAAGCACTGCCGCCGCTGGTACATTTACATCGATAGATGTAAGTGACGGAAATATAACAAACGCTGGAGACATTAACTGTGATTCGATTTCAGTAGACGCCGCAGCAAATGGATTAGATATTAATTTCGGCGGAAACACTGGAACTAATAAAATAACACTAGCGGACAATTTAGCTGATTCCTTAAATGTTACAGAGGGGTCAAACTCTTATCTTAAATTTATAACTACTAATAGTTCAGAGCAGATAGTATTCGGTAAGAACTCTACCTTTGCATCTACGACTATAGCCGACTTAGGAACAGTAACCACCGCCAATATAGATGGTGGAACCATTGATGCTACAGTAATCGGCGCTTCTACTAAAGCTGCTGTAACTGGTACCAACGTATTAGCTAGTACTAGCATAGGGTACACTACCGGAAACGGAGGAACTGTTTCTCAATCAACGAGTAAATCAACTTCGGTTACACTAGATAAAACCAGTGGTAAAATAACTATGAATAGCGCTTCATTGGCGCACGATACAAATGTTCAATTTACTCTTAGTAACGATCAGATTGCTTCTACGGACGTAGTAATAGTAAATGTTAAAAACTGTATAGGAGCATCATCGGAGTACTTAGTTGGAGTTACAACTGTATCCGCTGGTAGTTGTGAAATTATGCTTAGAAACATTTCTAATGACAACGGTGCAAAGTCAGATGCTGTTCAATTAAGCTTTGCGGTAATTAAATCAGTTGAAAGCTAATGGCAACTTATAGTCAAACACTAAGACTTCACGACAATATTGTTTCAGTCAAGGCTTTGCCGCCTAGTCAATTTTCTGCGGTAAGGGCTTATGAGTACATAAGTAAAGGAGTTCCTCCTAATAAATTAAATGACAGAGATAGGTTGCAAACCCCAGACGGTACGGACTTAATTGATGAAGCAATATTCCTAGAGGCTGAAGTTGATAACACAACAAATCCTCCAGTATTTAGGCAACAAGTTTTAAATGGTGTATTTACAGATAACTCGATTAAGATACAAGAGTATCAAACACTTGTTCCATTTACTTACCCCGGAACAGTAGATCTAACGATAAAGGAATTTACCGGAAGTTACTCCGACGCAAATGTTTCAGTAAAACTAAATGCACCAGTTCAGAGCGAGGTGAAAGCAACAGTGTTTGAGTTTATGCAACTTAGCTCAAGTACTTCAGATTCTGATTTTACATTTAATGGAGCATCTGGATTATGGAGCCCTAATCAATGGGCTTCAATACAAGCGATAGGTGGAGTAGTATCAACAAGTTCTGCTGGTACTAACCCGATAACTTTTACTGGAACTCAAGACTTCAGAGGGTACAGACTCGTTGATGGATTTGGATTCTCTATGAGTGGCAGAGATAGAGCATCATTCAATGGTCGTAGGGTCACCGGTCAAGCTCAATTTAACAATACATTCTTAGAAGTAACCTCAGTAAATGATGGTCCTCCTACTCCAGTAGGATCAAAGTGGGTCCTAGATATTGACATTCAGCCAGCGTTTTTACTAGAGGACGGCACAACTTACTATAAAAAGACTATCGTTGTTTCGGACACTGTACCTACTCAAATAAATAATCAAGTACCTTATAATAGTTAATGGCAACACCAGACGAATTAGATATACAAAACAAGTACTCTATATTAAGAGAAAGAGAAAATAGGGAAGCTATACAAAGAGGAGAAGATGCTCTCGGTGGGCGTACTTTGTCCGAAGCGTTAAGAACAAGAGCTGCGCGAAGAAGCACAAAAGTACGTAGACAAATAAAGGCTGCTTACAATAAAGCTAAGAATGAAGGCAACTTAACTGGAACAAATGATAGCTTTACGGATGAAGGAGTTGACAGCTCCGTCTCTGAAGGTGCTAGTGACGTAAATTCATCCAGCGGAAGAACTGAGCAGTTTACGGTTATAATAAACGGTCAAGCCGAACAAAGAGACTTCTTAATGGGTTAATATGACTATACCATCAGCAGAGCCCTTTTCGGCAGTAGGATTTTTTAATGGGTTTCCACTTGTTGATACCCAATGGGACACAAGAAAGGTAGATGTTAGTACTTACGATAGATACGAGGCTTTAACTCTAGAGCAAGCTGTAAACATTTATTTCAATTTAGTGGGAGTGGACGTAAGTACAAGGGTGACTACAGATAATGGATCATTATTTTTACCGGGATTAAATCTAGAGGAAACTGATTTAGCTTTTCAGCCCAAGGATAGGTTGCTTAATTACACAATAAGCAACACTGGTTCGGTTAAAAGAGAGTTTCAAACATTAGATGATAACATCATAGAGGTTGAACTTAACTCTAATTTTTACATCAATAAACTTTACTTAGGAACACCAGAAGATGATGATAGTAACTTAGAGGGTTATGGCTTCGAGTTCTTAGCTGATGCTAGAGCTACCTTTAATGGTATAGCTGATACCGGTACTGGTACCGTTAATTCAAGGCACTACGTTTCAAAAGGAATATCATCTTATGCGAATGAAAGTGATGACGTAGGTAGTATAACTAGTAACTATAGGACAGTTTCCGTAAGCGGAAATCCTTTCGTTGAGGTTACAACAACTACATTAGATGACCCTCCACCAGATGATGGTAGTGCGTCAGTAGGGGACTTTAGTTTTACGTTCTTCGGTTACTAATACAACTTGAACCTTATGATATAATAGCAATTATGGCAAACGGATTTATGAACCCTTTTGGGACACAAGCAAGCATACCATTTTTATTTGGTGAAGACCAAGCATCACAAGAAGCTTTAATGGCTCAACAAGAAGCTGGTAACGTAGCACAACAATTAGTTGGATTACAAGACCCTAGGTCGGAGGAAACGATAGCGTCCGCAGACCCTATGTTCGGTAGTGCTGGTCCGTTGGCAACCTTTCTTCCCGGAAATGTAGGATCATTAAAAACGGTTCAAGGACTTTCTAGATTTTTACCTAGTCTTACTAGGGCACCTAAGCAGCTACCGGCTACAACAAGTCAATTACCAGTTCCTAGAATACCTAGAGCTGGTGGACCCAAGAGAGTTGAAGGTACTGTAATTAATCCATTAGCAATTCCTAAAACAAGTGGTTCAAATGTTCTGCCATCATTGGCTACGCTAGGATTGGGAACTGCTCTAGTAACGGATCAGTTAATGCAAGATACTAATGCTGTAGAAGAAGGTACTGCACCTATAGCTACAACTCCACAGAGAGCTAAGTCTCCTATAGAGATACATACCGAGTACTTAAAGAATTTAGAAGAGCAAGGCGTGTCAGCTGATGAAAGAACTCAGATAGCCGCACAGATGATTGCACCATTCTTGAGAGATCCAGCTATACAAGCTGAGTCCGATGCGGCGTTCAAAGCGGCTTCCGCACAAAGAATGAAAGACGTTAGAGATGAAGCAGCCGCTAGACAAGCTACTGTAGAAGCTGCTAGAGGAGGAGAATCTTCAGAGATGTCATTATCTGATTACAGACAACTAGCTAGACAAGCTGGAATAAAGGGATCCGCAGTAAATGCAATGGCTAAACAAATGCAACAAGAAGCTGAAACAAAAGCCAAGAAGGCTGAAACAGACATTGCTGCTACCGAAGCATTAGTTGCTTCACGTGGTGCGCCAAAGGCTACAGCTTACGATAAGGCTGAACAAATAATAGATAGATTAATCGCAGAAGGTAGAATTAAACCAGATCAAAAAGATACCTTGCTTTTAAGGGCTCTAAGATTGGAGAGAAATACTGGAGGTGATTTTGGTGCTATAGAGAAACTTTTAGAAGTTGATTCCGAGACCGTAAGCAATTCTAATCAGAATGATTTAGTTACTATATCTGCAATAGACGGTCAACCAGTTTAATAAATTATGGCTCAAAGAACCGTAACCCTATCAGATGGAAGAAATCTTACGTTGGAGGTCAGTGATAATGCTACCCAAGAAGATATAATATCTAGTGTAAATAAATTCTTAGAATCTGAGAAAAAGCCTATATCTGAAGATCTTAGAGAACCTATTGTAAAATCAGACGAAGAACCTTCTTTAGCAAAGGTTGGTGCTAGTTTCCTAACAGATATAGCAATATCGGAATCATCTAGGTTAGGTGGTGCTGCCGCTGGTGCCGCTATAGGTACAGCCATTACACCCGGTGTCGGTACAGCTATTGGAGCCGGTGTCGGATATTTAGTTGGCGGTCTTGGTGGAGGTGCAGCTGGTTCTATTGCTCGCCAAAGAATAACCGATCCAAACGCCGAATTAGACCAAGGTCAAGTTGTCGCAGATGCTTTGATCAATCTTATTCCGGGAGTAGGTGCTGGTAAGTCAGTCGTAAAAGGAATAGCGTCTCAAGCGGCAGTTGGTGCTGGAATATCTGGCGGTGCTGAAGTAGTAGAAGCTATTGTAAATAAAGAAGAACTTCCATCCTTTGAAGATTTAGGTAAAGCTGGATTAACTGGTGCTGTACTTGGTGGAGGATTAGGGATCAGTGGAGAAGCATTCAGTAAAGCGTACACTAAGTTTGCTGGTATGCCCACTCGTAATTTAACGGAAGCATTTCGCCGAGGTGACCCAGATGCAAAGATAATCGTAGATGGCGTAGAAAAAAATGCAAAAGAGTTCTCTGATGAAGTAGCTAAAAGATACCAAGACGTTGGGATCAATATAAGAGAGAAATATGACGATGAATTTATTAGAGCCAAGTTATTACAAGATATATCTGCTGGGGGTCAACTAAGCACAAAGGGTGGCAAGCTGAAGGTTACTTCAGATGAAATGGATTACTACCTACAAAGAAGATTAGCCGAAGGAAAGATTGATGCTAAACTTCAAAGAGTAGAGGACGAGATAAATGTAGATGCAGCTTTCTTGTTAAATAAATCAGATGAGTTAGGTAAAACAACAAAAGAATTATCTGACTCAATAAATAGTTATTTATACGCTAAACACGCAGTTGATTACAACAAGGCTAACCGTCTTAAATTCGGAGGAGACGGAGCTGCTGGTATATCTACAAATGAAGCTCAATCAATTATAAATAAATTTGAATCAAGTGGATTGGATAAAACACTAAGGAACTCTATTGATAATAGAAGAAAACTATCCAATGAAATACTTGATACCGCTGAAGAAGGTGGACTAATATCAAAGGCTGATGCAAATAAATTACGCAAAGAGTTTCCGGACTACGTACCATTAAATCGTATAATGGATACGGATGATGTAGCAGATACTCAGAAGATTTTAACTTCTAGTTCTACTAAATACGAAACACTACAAAGCGGTGTACGTAGAGCATTCGGTTCCGAAAGAGAGGTATCTAATATAGCACAGAATATCGTAGATAATTTAGGTGGTGCTGTCCGCCGATCTGAAGTTAATAAAGCTAATTTAGCTTTTGTTAAATTACTTAGATCAAATCCAAAGAGCGCCAAAGATTTAGGTATAAAGGTTAGGGAGCCAAAGATTGTCGGAACTAAAATCATAAAGGATATGTCCGAAGAGGCTCAGTTAGCTAGGTCACTTGGAAATAAACCAAAGTCACAAAAGGTTCCTATCTACGAAAGAGCTGATAATAATGTACTTACAGTTTTTGAAGACGGCAAAAGATTATTTGTTGAGTTCAGTGATCCTACATTGGCTAGAACATTTAAGGGTTCAAATAAGAGAGAACTAGGAAGTGTACTCAAGGGTATGTACGCAATGAATAGATTCCTTGGTGGTATGTACACTAGATTATCTCCAGAGTTTATTATACCTAATTTATTCCGTGACCGATCTGAAGCTTTCGTGAATAATCTAGCTAAAATGAAAGGACTTCAAGCGGCTAAAACGATTAATCCATTTGAAGATATTAGAGTTATCCGAAGAAATATATTCGGAGCTATAACGCCAGACAGTCCCCAAAAGCAAGAGTTGGATAGATTGTACAAACAATTTAAGGAAGATGGAGGAAGCACTGGAGGTCTAGGTCTTGATACAGTTAAGGATATTGAGAAAAGAATGGATGAGCTATCCAAAAATCTTAGAATGCCTACTAAGAATAAAGTAAAAGCTCTAAATGATTTAATTAATAACATCAATGAAATCGTTGAGGATTCTACTCGTTTTGCTACGTATCGAAATGGTTTAGCTTCTGGTATGACTAGAGACCAAGCTGCATTTGCGGCTCGTAATAGTTCTTTCGATCCTAAATTAAAGGGCAGAGAAGGAGATACATTGAAAGCTTTATACCTTTTCTCTAATCCAGCTATCCAAGGTGCTAAAAACTTTTTAAGGAGTATGAAAAATCCAAAAGTTGCAACTTCTGTAGGTGCTGGATTGATAACAATTACTACTTTATTAGATAAATATAATTCTAGTATAGATGAAAACTATAGAGACAAGATTCCTAAATGGAAAATAGATAAGCATTTAACTTTGGTAAGAGGAGTAAACGAAGATGGGTCTTTAGATTATTTTTCTATTCCTATTGGTTACTCTATGGTTCCATTCAAGATGGCTGCGGATTTACTTCAGCGTACCGTTAGACAAGATAAAGAATTAGATAACGTAAAAGAAGTAGCCACAAGCTTTAGTAAAGCTATTATTGATTCCTATAATCCTATGGGAGGCTCTCCAGTTCCAACTATCCTAAGACCTATGACTGAATTAGCTCAGAACAAAGATGGATTAGGTAGAGATATTAGACCATCTTGGTTGGAAACTAAAAACATCAGTGCAACTGAACAAGTATTTCCTTGGACTGCCGACACTCAAGGTGGCGAGTTAGCTATGACATTAGCTGATCAACTCAAAGATATGGGATACGAAGTATCTCCAGAGAATCTATTGTACTTATATCAGACTTATACTGGAGGTCCCGGACAAACAGTAAAAAGATTGCTTGATTTAACGTCAAAATTATATAATAATGAGCCAATAAATAGATCCGATATTCCAGTAGCAAGAAGATTTTATGGAAGAACTTTTGCTGATGTATTCGAGAAAAGAACTGGGGACAGATCAATTATTGAAAATATAGATAAGCAAGAAAATACCGAATCCGCAAAATCGAGCAGAATCGCATTTGAGGTTATTAAAAGAATCAATGAAGCCAAGACACCTACGGAAAGAAGAAGTGTTCTTGTGGATCAGATTAGAAATAATCCAGATATGAATGAGTCCGTTCTCCGTAAGGTAAATGATAAATTAGTTGAACAAGCTAGTGGCATCACTTCTATCGACAAACAATTAGGTAAATTATCTGCGGCTGGTAAAGCACAATTCTTCTTGAATAGAATAGAAAATATGCCATCTGATCAAGCATTAAGATATTTGCAAGAGCAACAAAAAAGAGGTGTACTAAAACCTAAAACATCTAGGCTAATAATAGAGTCAGAAGAGTTTAAAAGATTCTTCGGACAATAAAAAACCCCCACCGGAAAACAAACAAACGGTGAGGGCTTTTATGGGTAGATAATAGTAGCAATAACTTAACTAAACCTAACTGAACTAACTGAACCTAAGACATATCTGAAAGTAATTCTTTGAGGTGTTTCTTCTGCTCTTGTAACTCCTTGCGGCGATCTTCAAGAGCTTCTATTCTGTACGATACAGTTCTGGATTCTTCTCTGACGAGGTTGATCCTAGTTTGCAATCTCTCTAAGTTCTCCTTCATTATTTTTTAGTTATCTGTAAGCTTAGGGTAAAGTTAAATAAACCCACTGATAGCCAAATAATTCTGTCCCCTTTGAGTCCATCAACTTCTAAGAAGATAGATGGAAGGATATAGATTTCCGGAACCTTGAATATATGTAATCTCATAAATGTAAAATAGTTGCGTCCTTTGCCGAGAGGTATCCTATTGGTTTCTCCGACTTGCCTTGTTTGGTGAACTCTGTGGAGTTCGGTAATAGTTTCGTAGTCCATTTAAAATCGTATTTGTTCCGTGTTAATTTGCTTATGTTGTAAAGATAAACAGTTTTGTTTACTTCCGTCAAGAAGATAAAGTCCTTTTGTAATCTTTTTGCTATCTCCATATTAGTGTCGTACTTCAATGCTTCGATGAACCACGGATCCCAAGCTTGAGATCTGCACTTAACTTCAATGAGGTACTTGTCGCACTCGAAATCGAATGGACTGAATTGGTCCTCTGGTTCTATCAGATTACCAAGTTGGGGGTAGAGTTTTTCGAGTCCTCTTGCGACTGCTCTTTCTTTGTCTTTCATAAAGTCAAACGCCACACATACCTTCGCATTCAGCCTTGAAGTCCCAAGTCATTTGTCCTTTTTCTTCATCTGAATCGAAATCAATTTGATCTAGAGGCTTACAAGAATTATGTAAGTAAACCTCCATCTTCATTGTTTGATGGTTATCTTTATAGTGTTGCCTTATTTGTTTATCAAATGCTAATGCTTTCTTAAAATACTCTGGCTCTTCATCACGAAGTCTCCTCCATTCTTCATTATTATGAAAAGGACAATAATAGCACGCAGATCTAGGTGGTTCCGGATACCCATTATCCGCCATCCATTCTTTGCATTTTGAACGTGTCATACGTCTTTCTATCAGAGGAAATCTGTGTTGAGTCCATTTAACCCTAGAGTCTTTCATACGTTGCATTTCGTCCCAAGATATACCAATCCACTCAGTAACTGTAGCTTCCTTTTGTGCACGTTTTATATTGCACTCCTTTTTTATAAATTTATGTATAGGTTTTATTTTGTAATCAGCAGTGCATTTTCTTCCAATAGCTGCTGTTTTTTTACCACTAGGTAAAATACCAAATAAAGGTATAACATTATTTACGTAGGTATCTCCAATCTTTCCAGATCCCGTTTTACTGTCCCTTTGTCTAGTATGAACTTTTAATGATTCATCCGTAAGGTTACCATTTGTAACTGTGTATACTGGAAATGGTAATTCATTTATCAACCAATTCATCCAATCGTAAACGGATTGCGGCTCTGCTTGAGTATCAGCGAATATAGCGAAATCTGGCATTGGGGTAATCTCACCCTTTGCTGCCATAAGAGCCATACAACTAGATTGTACGCCGGCTCCGAGACTAAGGACATTGTACTTAGTTTGTGGTGGGGGTTTTAAAAAACTGTATTCCATAGTAAAGTAAATGATGTAGGCGGCGAAAGGGAATATGATTGAACCCACCACCATCTTAATAGGCGGACTACCTACATCAAAGTCAAAATAATTTAAGTAAAAATACCTCGGCTAGTGTAAAACTTGAACTTACCTTTAACGTCTCGTTCACCCTCTCGGTTCTTCGCTACGTTGTACTTCATACTGATGTAAGATCCTAATCCGTCAAGTCTTTTTGACTCTTCTATGTCACCATTTTCCGCCCACATAAGAATGATTACATCTGCATCGTTTTCAATATCGCCGGAATCCTTCAAGTCGTAGATGGCTAGACCACCTTCTCGGCGAGCTCCCTCTCTGTTTACTTGAGAAAGTAACAAGATACCTACGTCTAACTCAAGAGCAAGTTGCTTGATGGTGTGAGATATATTAGCTACTGCATCGTTCTTTGATTGGTTCTTAGAATTGAAAGGAATCAATTGTAAATAATCTATTACTAATAGCTTTACCTTATGTCGGCGAACCATAGTCCTAGCGTGAGAACAAAGCTCTCCAATGTTCTTAATGCTGTGCACCGTATAGATGGGCATACCCTTGAGACTCTCACATCCTTTGCGTACTTTCTCCATTCTTTCTTCATCTATCACTCGGTCCTTAATTTGGCGTAGGTTAGCTTGGGACTTGGCTGTAATCAATCTTTCAAGTACTTGCCTTCTAGGCATCTCTAGGCTGAATATGCCGCACCCTACGTTGTCCTTAAAGGCTGAACGAGCTACGATATTAAGGGCTAACTGGGATTTACCACAAGAGGTAGGTGCCGATATTACGACAACCTCTCCAGCCCCGATCCCACCATTGCCTAGCTTGTCATCTAAGTGTGGTATATGAGTCTTGACTACATCATCCTTCCACTCTCCAGATAACTGCTGTTCAAACTTCTCTTGGATTTCATCAATAGCGGTATCTATAGTCATATCAAAACCGGTACTGGTTTCTAGATTAAGTAAAGAACCCTCCACCTCTCCACGGATAGTCTCCGTTTCTTCGGATTCGTCCTCGGCTTTCTCAAGAGCAACCTTAAATGTCTTGATCATCTTGCGAAGGTTTGATTTCTCCTTCACAACATTGGCACAATTATTAGCATCTAGTGTAGATGTGTGCTTCTCCATCAAAGTAGTAATCATCGTCATCCCGTCAACATCGTCAAAGGTAGAGGAACGTTTGAGCTCCTCCACCAATGAGATTTCGTTTAGGGGTTCGCCTTTTTTGGCGAGAGAACTGACACTTTGAAAAACTAAGTTATGTCTATAAAGATAAAAGTCTTCTGAATTTATCTTGTGGGCTATGCTGTCATAGAAGTCACTACTTCCATCAGCTAGGCAGTGAGCAAGGACTCTCTCCTCGGCATCCACATTCTTCGGTATCTTTAATTCGTTTTCTTCCATCATCAATTTGTTCTTTCATAACTCTTAGGCATTGACCTAAATACCTAAGGTGGTTCTTTTTTTCTGTTTCAATTTTGTTTTCATTTGCCTCTTTTTGTAGGTGTATTGCGAGGTCAACTGCATCGTATAGGTTGTTGAGAAGTTCTTTAGTCATAGAGTACTATCATATCATTTGAGTCTATTTTAATTGTGTATATCGTTTAATTCTTGTGGTAACTTGTTGTCCTCTATAGCCTTAAGTGTCCATAGCCAACAAGCCATATTCCAAAGTACTGCCCCGAAGTGATCTTCAGTGGTGTCATTATCTCTGCATTGCATAAGATGTCTGTACGCCGCATCGCAGTATCTTGAAGTAGGAATACCCTTACGCCAATTATCTGGTCCGTACTTAGATGCTCCGTCCTCGAAGCGTCTAGCCATAGCAGTAATAGCACAAGTGGGTATCATACTAGGCAATCCTTTGCCTTGCATAGAGTCTCGAACCGCCCCCGTATCGAAGGCGGTCCTAGCTCCAGAGTCCGGTAAGGAATCGCTCATTAGAACGGATCCTCTTCGGATGCTACTTCTTCTTTCTTAGTCTGCATCTGGGATTCAGAAACTGATAGAGAGAAGTATTTGCCAACCTTGTCACTTGTCTTTACCCAAGCGGCTAGTTGGTAGTCTGTGCCTCCTACATTGATAGTTCCACGAAAGTCTGGCTGACGTTCGTTTTCTTTATCATTTTTGAATAGGGCACCTTTATCTGTATTATCGTATTTACTCATTGTTATTATTATTATTGTTAAAAATTACATTAAACCATCGAAGGCATCTGTCTTTTGAACTGCCTTGGTTGGTGTCTTAGATTTAGCAACGGCTTTCGGTTGGGACTCTCTGGACTTGCCGTGATCATTAGTAGCGTCCGCATCTTTGGTATCGTCAATAGCGAAGAGACCATTGAGAGCGTACTTACGAGCGTAAGAACTGGCTGATCCAGTAATCTGTGCATCGTCCATACCCTTCTTAGTTTCTGCTTCTCTAGCAAAGGCTGACACTTCTGCTATCACATCGTGATCGCAAAGCATTGCAGTTGCTTTAACATATACTCTACCTCCGACTTCTACTACATCGTCTGATATAGTTAAGTCACAGTTGTACTTCTTCAATAGAGGCTTGATAGCTTCTAAGATGTCTTCGGCTGATCTGTATTTGTACCCGCCGAATTTATTAGTTTGTCCTTTCGGAGCTTTTAGTTCCGTCTGAATGGAACTAAGTATGTTTATTTCTTTTGTTTCTTTTGTCATTGTTTTATTATTTGTTTGTAGAGTTCTGTTCTCTCTTTTGCATTCTTGCATTTCGAGATGTCGTCTCTGTTTGTGCCAAATTTTAAGAGGATGTCAAGCTGTAAATCCTTACTTAGGGAATAAAATCTTTTGTACAGCTGTCTAAATCCTTCCGGATGTAGTAAAGTTAAGTCATCTTGTTCAAGGTACGAAGCCATATTCCGTAGTATGGTAGGCAGAG
>Ga0181393_1000443_pt1 | contig 15510 bp, 32 predicted proteins | sample 16SPOviralmetaG_FD_130122 | JGI IMG/M metagenome (GOLD analysis project Ga0181393, IMG submission 130122) | Marine viral communities from the oligotrophic San Pedro Time Series (SPOT) site, San Pedro Channel, CA, USA - 16 SPOT_SRF_2010-10-21 | ecosystem: Environmental > Aquatic > Marine > Strait...
AGGGGTAGCACTAACAAAGTGAGGGTTTTGTGTTAAGAACTCCTGTACTAATTCGTCTGTACTTAAAAGTTCACCCAATTTATTGTATCTCGCAATTCCATTTTTATCAAGTATTTCTACATTGCCTGTTTCATTTAGCTTAATATTGTCTTTTAAAAGCTCAACAACTTGATCTGGATTAATAGCCTTATTCTTTGATGCTGACGATAATAACGATTTATTTATCTTAATATCTTTTAGCTGATTTTCTAAATTTGTTTTTTCTTTGTTAAACTCTTGGGTTCTTGTTTTAAGTATTTCCTCAAACTCACCCTTTTGAATACGTTGCTTTTCTTCTAAATCTTTTTGTGTTTTTACAGCAGTTATAGCTATATCTAAATCTTCAACACCTAGCTTCTTATACATAGAACCTCTTTCTTTCGCTAATCGTCTTTCAACAATATTATTAACCTCGTCTTGGGTAAATGTTTGCTCTGTTTCCTGTAATTTTGGTTGTGGTGCTTCTTCTTTTATTTCAGCAGTTTGTTCTACTTGATTTTCTTCAGCCATTTCTCACTCCTTAAATATCCCAGTCTGGGTTTGTTGGAATCCAAGTATGGCGACATCTATAACCACCTCTAACAATAAAAGGATCGCCAGTAGATTTACCCGCCCAACCTTGATTATTCCAAATATCCCGAATTTTTTTTTCGGTTAATGTTTTATTTAACATGTTTTGACAGAAAGGTCTACTGTCCCTTACAAGAGTGCCAGTGTACCTAAAATGATTTAAACCACTATTTTTAGCTTTTGCTACTGTAAACTGCCCATGGAACTGCATTACTGAGTCATGTGCTATTTGACCGCTGTATCTCCTTAAATTATTTCCCGCCCTGTCTGATGCGTATTGTGTATGTAATTTCCTTACGGCTTCTTCAACTTCAACCTTTTTTGATATATCAAATTTATTCTCGTTAATAAAATCAACTAATTCATTTATCTCCCGAGTATTTGATCGTTGATAAACACCATTAATATGTTGTCTTATATTTTTAACCATATCTTCAAAAGGTCTACCTGCGATAGTGCTTTGGTAAACCTCGTCATTTATTATTTTTAAAAATCTTTCAGCTATATCTTCAAACCCACTAAATGATTGCGTTTTTAAAGCATTTATTGTTGCAAGGTCAACTTCGGTTAGGTTTTTAAATTTATTAGGGATAGGCATTTTACCAAATGTATCTAAAACAACTTTGGCGATTTTATTATATTCTTCATTAATTATTAGATCAGCTTCATTTAAAAAGGTTGATTCAATAATTGTTCTTAATTTTGGTTGTAATTGTATAGCTAATCTTTGAGAAACTAATTGACCTTTGGTTGCCCTAGTTACTTCTTTTATTATATCTTCTTCCAAGCGGTATAATACATTGATTATACGTTCTTCATGTTGATCTGATAATTTTTCTAATATTTTTGACATTTATAAAGTTGAACTTTTTTGCCAAGCTCTTATAGACCAGTATGCAGGAGAAAGTGTTTTTTGTCCTTTTACTTTTTTAAGAACACCACCCATTCTAGCTAAAAAAGATTTTTGCCTTGCAGGAATATTTTTCTTTATAGACATTCCCCTTGCCCCATAAGTAACTTTTTTTATGCGACCAGTTTGTTTATTTTTAACATAAACACCAAATTTTTTATTTTTTGATTCTGACGTTGATAATCTAAAAGGTTTATTTAAATTTACTTTTCTTCCTTGATATTCTGCCATTTACTTTTACCATCTAACCTTTCATTTACTATTGCCTTACATACTGGGCATTGATAAACGTCTTTGAGTTTCTCTATCAGATACACCTTACAAACCACACATATTTTTTTAGGCTTTTCCATAACATACGCATTATTTTCTTTTTCTTTTAGTAGCTCGTTTTATTAAATCTTTATCAAAAGAACCAGACCTTCCACGACTAATAAGTTTATTTACTCTTGCCATAGCCCAAGCATTCATTGGAATTTTAGGTCTAGAACCCGCACTAAGAAAGGCACCTTGCCCTCTACGAAAACTTGCTTTCAAATCTGTTAGGTTAAACAATTTTGATTTTTTAGCTTTCGCCCTTAATGTTGAAACTGTTTTAGCGGATAAAGGTTTCCTAAATTTACTAGCCATTATGCTTTAGTCCTTTTTCTTAATAATCGCATTGGAATATAAGCACCCGATTTATATAAAGAACTTACCTTTTTAAGTAGATTTGCTCTCCTTGTTCTTTTTGCACCTTTTAACCCAGATAAATATTTTTTTGGTATCTTGGTTTTTTTATCCTTTTTAACTTTCTTCGCCAACTGTTTCTCCCTCAACTTCTGTCGTTTGAAACTGCCCTCTTACTGTTCTCATAGCATCTATTTCATCATTAATAGTTTTAATTGTTTCATTATCATCTATTACTGTTTCAGCTATCTGTTTATCTATTTCCTTATTAAATGTTTCGGATTTAATGCCACTTGCTTTAGCCATTTGTAAATATTGTAAATCGTTTGCCCAATCTCTAATATCAAAAGTATCTGGATAGTTAACTTTTCCGTCCCATTCTCTATCTTGCCACCTAGCAAACAATGACCAAATCTGTTCTTCTGAATTTTCTAAATAATCGGCTTTTTCTGATAATCTGGCATTTAATAATTGAAACTCTGTTTGTAAGGCAATACCACTCGCTATTTGAGAACCAGTTGCCCTTACAGAACCCATATGAGTAATCCTATCAATAGCGTCTACCTTATTTTGAATACATTTCATTATACCATCTAGGTTTTGTCCACTTGGTTGAATTATATAAGGCTTTAAAGCTGAATCTAAATCTTCTGGTATTTCTATTATAGCACCCGCACCCGCACTTGCTTCTACATTAGGGGTCTTAACTAAACTTGGGTGATTTGCTAATCTGATTAACTGTTCTTTTTCAGAATAATCATTATAAATAGATTGCTGTAAAAATGCGACGTCAGCTAAGTCGCTTATACCTATTGGTCTTTTATTTCCTCTTAAATTAAAAACATTAACAGCGGGGATTACTCCTAATGGGTTAGGTATCTCTTCTAATAGCTTAGAATCACCCTCAGTATAATCTTTGTCGTATTCTTCAACTTCATATGTGCTTATAGTTTTTTCTGTGAAAACTTTAACGATTGCTCTTTCTGAATTTATATCTTCAACGATAACCAATAAATCTAAGTAAAACCGCCCACTTGATGACCTAGCATAATTCCAATTAACAACATTCTCTGGTGTATAAATTGATATGTATGGTCTAATATCCTGTGCAAGTTCTTCTGCTCTTGTATTTGCATTTGATTGAGGTTTATCAACTATTACCCAACAATTACCATAAATACTAGCATTCATTTGAACTTCACGCATTACAGTATTAAAGGCTCTACCATCTAAATCTGCATCTTGAATAAATGATTGTAGTTGTAAATCTCCATCTAATGTTCCATAATCTCTTGTTGGTGGAACTCTCCATAAAAAACTTGTATATATCTGAACAACATTCTTACAATGATTATCTAATGGTGTATGCCTTATCCTTTGTTCATAATCTTCTGGAGATTCTAAAACGTATCTGTGTAGATAATAACCATTTTTATAATCATTACCACCTAAATAACTTCGGATATAGAACTCCCAATTACTTATATTTGAGTGCCATAAATCATGTTTGCTTTGTAAAAATTCCCTGTTCATTAACTCCACCTTTGTTGTGGTTTTGAAATAAAATTCCTTTTTAATGGAAAATTAAATTCTACTAAATAACCTAACGCATCATTCATGTGGTCGTAACCACTATCTTTATCTGGAATATGTGTTCCTTCTTTATAAATCTGTCTCTCTATGCTTTTAATTACATTTTTACAAGACTTTACAATAAACAAGTTATTTTTCCCATTTACATTTTTTAGTTTTGAATTTACTGCGTTTATTCTATCCCTTACCAAAGGTGCTGTATTTCTACATCTTACATCAAAACCTGCATTTTTCAAAATAGATATATCAGTAAAGCCTCCCGCAGACGTTTTTCTTTGTCTAGCACTTGGGTCTGGGTAAACAATTATATTTTTATTTTTATATCTATTTCCTATTTCCTCGCACATTTCTTGAGTATTTGAGGAATAAATTTGTATTTCATCTACAACAATAATTATATCTCTTTCAATAATAGAAACAACCGCAGTCATTGGGTCAACGTTAAAATCTAAACCTATGTGCAACGATAAAGTATTTTTTTCAAATTTATCAATAATATTTTTTTGTCTATTAAAATTATAATAAATCATTCCAGAGTAATTTACAAACGTGGCTTCATACTCTTGTTGGAATGTTCTAATATCAAGGTCTTGTTTGGCTTGTTCTACTTCTGCATCACTTACTTGACCACCCTCTAAAGTTGTATATTTAAATGATGACCATTCATTGTTAGTTTCGCCTTGTTTAAATAATTCATATGACCAGTTACCAAACCCTCTTGGACTTCCACAAAATAAAGCATGACCGCCAGTATCTGATAACGTTGGTCTTAATACTTCATACCATGCTTCTTTATGAATATCCGCAAACTCATCTAGTACAATAAAATCTAAACCAACACCCCTTAAAGATTGCTCATTATCAGCACCCCTTAATGTTATTTTTGAATTATTTTTTAAGGTAATAGTTAAATCGCTGTTATTGACATTTTTTACCCACTTATGATCAATTAACCTTTCTTTTAGTTCAGTCCAACATATTTGTTTGGCTTGTCTATAAGTTGGTGCTACATACCATACCTTTTGATTTGATCTACTTGCAAATTTTGCTAATTCATTTATTGCTAGATACGTTTTACCAAATCTTCTACCAGTAATAAGAACTCGAAACCTTGAATTATCTTTTATAACTTGTGTTTGCGGTTTGGTTAAGGGCATTAATTAGTCCATGGCAAAGGTTCTTCTGATGCTGATTCTTCTAGTCTATCTTGTTGACCTAACATATTTTTTCCTAAGAATATGAGCATACTTACATTTCCGTTTTCACAAGCTCTCCATTGAAGCTGTCTTAACCTCATTTTTTGCTCTGCTCTCCCTTTTGTCAGATATTCCGAATAACTCTTTTCTAAAAGGTCTGCTGAACAACCGAAAAAATCTGCCATTTCAATATTTGTACACCCTAATTTTGCTAAGTTAGTTAATTGATTTGTGTCTATTTGATACTTTTTTGGTCTCGCCATAATCCTCATTTTCCCTTTGAGTAAAGTTTCCTGAAATAATAAATTAATTATTTACTCGGATTTAATGTTGCTTTTCAAGTTTTTTTTCCTTTTTATGACCAAATCCCACATTCCATTTTTTCGTAAAACCCTTTTAAAATATTGAGGGTATTTTTTATATAGCCAATCAGTTGCTTGTTTTTCTCCCTCGGCATTCCTTGAAACTTGATGACCTCCTTCCCCACCCCAATAAACACAAGTGGGAGCAACGTAATTAAACCGACCAATGCCTTTATCTGCTATAAAATATTTTATAGTCATCTCATGGCTTTCTTTTCCCGCAGTATAATCTAGTCTCGCTTTACATTCCTCGCCCTCATCTCTTAATACTTCATGATTATTAATAACACCTATTACATTTCCAACGATGTATTTTAAATCAAATGAAATATTATTTTTCATAAAATAAGGATTATCAACTGGGTATGTTCCGAAATATCTTACTTTATTTTTTTTACATGTATTAAAAGCATGATTGATAAAATCGTCTAAATCTTCAATCTGAATTAATTTTTTATCATTAATTTTTGTTGATATAGTTTTTAAATCATCATCTAACATAAAAATATTTTCGCCAATTTTATGGCTTTTTTGAATAAAGTTTCTTTGTTGTGGTATTCCTCTTTTACCAACTACTATTTCGGCATAAGAATTTTTATCTAAGAAATCTTTATAAATAGTTTTTTCTTCTTCATTCGCAACATAAATAAAAATATTTTTTGGGGATACATTTGTTTGTGATAAATAATTTAAGGTTTTTTCTTTTAATGTTTTGTGTCTTTTAAATGATGGTATTATTAATTTGTACATTTTTAATATTTTAACCCTAATTTAATTTTTATTTCTTGTGCTTTCTTTATTTCTTCTGGTAAAGCTATTTTTTTGGTTTCTGTTTTAGCTCTATTAAGTTCGTATTCTTTAGTTCCGCAATAAATCATTTTTTCCCTATAATAACAAACTATTGATATTCTTTCGAAATAACTAATTTTTTCAACGTCTGTGTTACCATGTACTTCGTGAACATCAAATAAAGCAACATCTCCATGCCCTATATCTAATCCTACACCATATCTTGGTAAAACAGTTTGAAACCCTTTATATTTACCCCTTGAAATTACACCTAAATTACCAAACCCATCTTTTAGGTCGCCTTGATCTTTATGACCTGCAGTTCTAAAATTTTTATTAACAGTTACAGTTGTAAAGGCAGTATTATTTATTATAAAATCTTGTGAAGATAAATCAGCCATAGCTTTTTGAACTTTATACCTATGAGGGGCATACCTTTTAAAAACTTCATTAATGCTTTGAATATAAGGAATACAAAGTTTATATTCATTAAAATGTGATTGTGAAAATGAAGTTGTTCTACAGTAAGGTATTCTTGGGTATCTATCCATAAAACCTATAACAGAACTGTTGACGGGTAACGAATAACAAGTTTTAGAAAGTTTACCATTACTCAATATTGGAATATATTTACTGCCATTAATTTTGCCAATGACTCGACCATCTATTTTATCCCCAATTTTATATAATTTATCAATATCGCCAGATGCTGAACCTCTGTTGTTTGATTGTTTTGCTGATTTCCTAAATGGTATTCTTGCGTTTTCTAATATATTATTTGAAACTGCATTTTTTTTTAAAACACATAATAAATCCCCATTTTCCTTAAAAACTTCGGTATCTTCTGTAATTAAATGCTTAATATGTTTTTCAGTTAAAAAAGCACCTATTAAACTATCAGCTTCTTTTTCTGTCATAACTGGTTGTAATTTAAGGGTTTTCATGATTATACCTTTAGGTTTTTTTCCTCTTTAAAAACACAATGTAAAACTGCATCTGATATATTATCAATATTATGCTGTTCTCTTACTTTCTCAATTATTTCTCTAAATTTCTTTTCATTTTCTGGTTCATAAAATAACTGTATCATTTTGACGTCATTTAATAAATGGTTATCGTCTTGTACTATTTCTCCGATTGGATCGGTAAAATCGACTTCCTCTTTTGCAAATAAACTATCTAACTCATCATTACTAAAACCAGTAATGTTCAAATCAATATCAAAATCAAGTAAAGCATTTAATTCATCTTGTAATAGCTTATTATCCCACCCAGAGTCCTCGTTAACTCTATTATCTGCTATTCTATAGGCTTTTGCTTTTTTGTCGCTTAAATCGGCTATAACGACTGGCACTTGTTTTAACCCAAGTTTTTTGGCACCTAATAACCTAGTATGACCTACAATGACCACCATTTGTTTATCAACTACTATTGGTTGTTGGAAGCCAAAATCTTTTATTGACCTTGAAACCTTTTCAATTGATTGGTTTTTTCTTGGGTTATTTTGATATGGAATAACTTTTTCAATGTCTGTTTGTATTATATTCATTATTTTTCCTTTAAATCTAAACTCTTTACAAACTTAGAGTCGCAATAATTACTATTAGTGGCTTTTAAACCCGCAGGTTGTACTATATCTTTTATTTGTCTGTTTGAACGCATACCCAAATAAAAATCCATATAACTTGATAATTCTACCTTTCCCTCTTTATCGCTATTAGCTAATGAATCTGAAACATCTTCAAATCGTTCATTATCTAAACTTTTACTTCTTTTACTCGTGTCTTTTATTTCATTATATAATCTTTTAAGTTCATAATAATTTTCTTTAGCTTCGTATTTTCTTGCCATTATCTGCTCCAATATTACTAATGCCATATTTTTCAATATGTTGTTTAATTTTTACACCATCTTCAAAACCCCTTTTATAATATGCACTTGAATTTTTTATTGGGTTTTCCTTTTCATTACAAATTACATCAAATATCCCATCAAAATAAAATGTTAAATATGATGCTCTTTTTTTTTCTAATGGTGTAATCATTATTGCACTCCAAAATTTATTTTAAAGTTTTATTTCTTGCTTCTTTTAACATTTCAGAACATTTTTTCCTGTTAAAGTCGCACCTGTTTATTAAATATTTATGCAAATTACCCATATTGGTTTTTGCTCTTATGCACAGCTGATAACCATAATAGAATCTTTGTATATCTTTTTTAACATAAGCATCGCCGATACATTGAAAAACAGTATTATAACCTTTAATTAAACTCATCATTATACCCAACTCCCCATATCTAAATATTCTATAGCTTGATCTTTAGTAAAATGACCTTCTTCAATTGCTCTTTGTACGTCATATGAATGTTGTTTTGCATATTTCTTTATAAATTCACTGCCTTTTTTCTTTTGCACCGCCTCTACAAACATTTTTAACCTCATGTCGTATTGTTCAATTTTATCAGTACTTTGTTTAGTTGGCTGTTCATCTAAATACTTTTTAGCTGATAACCAGAAAGCAGGTTGTTTTACAAATTGTTTATCTTCTACTGAATTAAAATATTTATTATACATTTTAGCTAATTCTTCTGGTTTACCTAGCCATTCTTCTTCTAGTTTTAAAAAGTTCTTTTCAGCTATTCCCTTACTTACTTTATTGGGTATATTTTTCCAAAATCTATTAAAAAGATTATAATAATGGTCTTTATTTTCTTTGGTTTTGGTAATAGTAGGGGTAGGGGTAGAGGTAGGGGGGTTATTGCTAGGTTTTTTAGGTCTACCGCCTAATTTACCATTTACTTTTGAGGCATCAATCCTCCTAGTAATATAAATATATTCTTGAAGTTGCCTTTCATTTTGATAATGGTCATTAATATAAATAAAAAACTCTTTTATTATCAGGTTACATGATTGCTTTTCATCATCAGTAAAACAATTAGCAATCCTATAAAGTTCCATATTATTACTTGGTAAACCTCTACACCTTTTATTCCAGTTAAAGCATAGCAACCTAATATACACACCTATCTGCTCGTTAGAGAGGTGCTGAGTCCCCGCAATAAAATCTTCGGTAAATAAATACCATGCTTTTAATTTTTCTTTTGGTTTTGAATTTTCGTCTATAATCATTATATGCTCCATAATATACTTATTTTCTTATAACCCCTTTGAGCCGAAACCCAAAGGGATTTTTTGGTTAATAACCCCAAACTTCTTTTCTTGCCTTTAAAACAGTATCTTCTTTCCAAATCCAATTATCGGGATTGGGTACCAAAGAATCTCTAATTTCTTCTGGGGTGTTTACACTTTTTAAATAATTTCCCATAACTTTAACAATATGTTCACATATTTTCATTGGCTGTGAATAATCATCAAGAGACATAGCTATATATTCTGCATCTTTTGTTTTCGTAGGATTTTTAAGATACCATAATATTTGCTTAGAATTAGTTGCCTTTTGATAAATAGATTGTTGCATAGCATGGGATATACTTATTTTAGATGGCATATTTTTAGAGGTTTTTAAATCAATAAAAAAATCTTCTTTAGTATTTTTATCTTCAAAGTGAAAGTCAGTATAACCTATAAAGGGAATACCATTTATATCCACTTGAATTTTTTTTTGATACTCTAGAAGTGACCACCGATAAGCATATTCTTGAAAAGTTTTAGTCCCTAGTTCTAACAAAGGAATTAAATTTTTCCTTTCATCATCAACTTTTGGGTCATTTATATTTGAACAATTAGCATCATATTCACTAATCATTTTTTCAGTTGCTTCTTCTATGGGTATGCCATTTAAAAACATATTTATACCAGATTCAACAACTTGACCTCTAATAGCTGATGCAGAGGTTGGGAACTGATACCCAAATATTCTTCTCAATGCCCACCTTTCACGATAAAAAGCAAACTCATTAAGATGACTAAATGACAATGGAAGTAAACCCTTTCCATAATCATCAAACTTTTTAAAATGTTTTATCATATCTTGTTCACCCAATCTTGTAGGTGATTTCTGTTTTGAATTATTTGTTGTTTTAAATCAAAGCATTGGTCATGAACATTACTGGTTCTACCAAACCTAATAATGTATTCATTAAGCGATAATACCAATTTACTCATGACTTGAATATCACTCATATGTTTAGCGATAGCTTGTTCTTTTACCCTATCAATATCAGCAATATCTTCATCTGTTATTAATTTATCTGACATTATTCGCCTCCTTTAATAAAGTATATTCAGCGAACCTTTTGCCATTAATAGTATTATAATTTGTTATAATGCTATTACCTTTTTCCCTTAATTCGAAAATTCTAGCACTTAATCTGGTAATCCTATAACTTTGTATAGCTTCCCATGAAGTGATATATTTATGTTTTTTAAGGTGATTAAGTATTAAGACTTCTTGTGTATTTGACATTTTAAACCCCTTTCTATAAGTTTTTTGCCATTTCCCTTTCATTAACGACTTTAGTTCTTAAGTCATCTCTGAAGGCTTTAAAGGTTTCAAACCTTATCTTGGCTTGATTCCTTTGTTTAAGGGTTCTCTCGTATCTATCAAGATAGTCCTTAAATTTAGTATCGGAGTAGATTAATCCGTTCAACTCCGTCATATTTTTATAATTTTTTTGTCGGGAGAAGTAAATGGTTAATTCTGCAATTATCATTTTTTCTTCTTTTTTCATTAATTCAACCGCAGTATCTAGGTCAGCGAAACGCATTCCTAATTGCTCTTGCTGATGCGATATTACATTTGGGTCAAACTGCAAAGCATATATATCAGTCATTTTCTTCCCTTATACTAATTACTTCTAAATCATTTTGTAATGTTGTATAATCCCTTTTTTTGGCTATATTCTGCCATTTTTTTTCAGCAACCTCATAATTTAAGGCATTTATTGTGACATTGTAGTATTTTGTTTCTTTACAATGGATTACATATTTATTTAATGGTATCTCATTTTTTATCATGTAAATTTTCCCACTCTTTATGATATATTTTTTCTTTTAATTTAACTTTCCATTCCTCATTTATAGATTTATCTTTATGAGCCAAATTATGGCAAGACCTACAAACTGGAAATAAATTATCAATTCTATTTAAACGATTATTTTTTACCCCACCCATGCCTTTAGGTATTAAATGGTGTATATCTACCGCTTGTTGCCTATAACAACCCCAACAAATGGGAATATCAGTTTCGTGATACCCCCAAAAGTCAGCAAATAGTTTTTTATAATTTTTTAAGGTTTTCATTAAAAGCATCTACTGCATTTTTAGTTAATGCTTCAATATCATTTACCGAGAAATGACCAGACCCCATAGAACGACCAACAACCCCAGTAACAAATATATCTAATCTTTGGGTATCGTTTTTATTTCCCATGGGTTTACTAGGTGTAAAATTAGCATTACTAACAACATTCCCTAAACTTTGGGGTGCATTGTTACTTGGTGCATCATTTTGACCATCTGGATTATAAGCAACCGATACATCTTTTATATTGGTATATTGATTGCCATTAGCTGATGTTTTAGTATTTACTTCGGTATAATTAATCGCATCGCCAGAACTAGGGATTGGATTCATAACCATACCTCTATAATATAATCTTCTCCCATCAATTAAATCTATTGAATAGTTAGGAACACCATCTTTAGTATTATCGTAAATTTTATCTATTATATTCGTCATTTTATACTCCAAATTTATTATTATTTATTAAGAACACTATAGCCTCGCCCCTCTAGGCAATTATTAATTAAATCCTGCCTAGTTTGTGCTTTAGGGCTTAGCCATAACACTTTAAAACGTAACATATTATAAACTATTTTACCCCCATTCCATAGCATATTTGTTTGGTCTGCTACCAAATGTTTACAAGTAAATAAGTCATCGTGATATCGGTTCATATCGCCTTTAATATTTGCCGATGATTTACCCCTTGAGTCAACTATAGGGGTGGTTGAGCAACCGCTTACCACCGCAAATAATATAACAAAGGGAATTACTTTAAGATTGTTCATTTATTGCTCCTTATAAAATAAACATTATTAAACAAAAACCTATAGTCCCAAAGACCATAAATTCTAAAAGATAAACACCATACTCTTTAAGAAATCTAACCATTATTTGACTCCTTAATTTTTTCAGCGACAAGTAAATTTAAATTATATCTAACAGAGTAATAAAGATTGAGTTCAGCTTTTTCTCCATTTTTTTCTAACTCTTTTTTATTTAATTCTCTGGTATCATTTAATATTTGAACATACTCTTTTACTAGACCATAATATTTAGCAACACCCATATTAAGAACCCTTGCATTATAAAGTTCGGTATTACCTATTGAAGTTGCTTTATCTATCATTGAATCCCCTCCCTTTCATATGTTCTTCGTATTGTTCATAAGACATATTATCTATTTCAAACTTTGATAATTGCTTTTGTTTTTCGTTTATAAGTTCTCTAAGTTCAGAAAGCACAGAAGCAACATGTAAATTCCAAGAGATATTTTTTGAAATACTATCTGTAATTTTTTGAAGTTTATTAATTTCGTAAATTGTATCGTTCATTATATGCTCCATTAAAGGGTGCAATTAAGCACCCCCTCCCATATTTTGGTTATCGTTATATGCTTTCCTTGAAAAATCCCTATGAATAAAATCATTAACAACTAATTGATTCATGTCTTTAGTGATATATTCTTTAGCATATTCTTCAAGGTGGTTAGTTGGGGTAATATAACATTGCTCAACATACCCTATAATATTATTGTAACGATCATCAGATGACCAATAATCATCTCTAGGGCAAAACCTATGACAAAATAATTGCTTATCTAAGCGATCGTTTTTGATAACATCACGAACTTCTAAAGTATAAGGCACTTTCCAAGGATCGCATTCAGCTTCGTTATCTTTAATAATATCAATACTTAAAATATAAGATTGCATTTCAAATTCTTTAGTAGGTGGCAATCCAGTATATGAAGTGTTAAACCTATTCTCTAAAAACTCTTTGAAATAAACATTATCGTATTTTGATATTTCTGATTTATCAATATCCCTAATAACATAAGTTTCACCACCCGCATATTTCCATTTATCGCCACGAGCTTCTAAATCTTGAATGTGAATACAAATTTTCATAATTAAACCCCCATCGCAATAGTTACTTGTTGAGTGGTATGGGGTGGCTGAGAGATACCATATACTATGGCTCTAGCAGTAGGATTAGCTGATTTTAGATTATCCCTATAAGTAACTGCATCATTAAGGGAATCAAAGGCAACTTTACCATATTTGCCCCTGCCCTTGAATATAGTTACTATGAAATATTTTACATGACTTTGAAGATACTCGTCATATTGAGTTGAATTATTTATATTTTGCATTTTATTATCCTTATTATTATTATTATTATTAACTTCCATAACCTAGCATATCAACTAGGTTATAGAAAGTAAAGACCTATTATGAAGATTGAGCTTCTAATTGAGATTTATGAAAAACTGGGAACTTTCTACCAGACATTTCTACCTTTGAAGAACCATCGCTTTGCTCTTTAAATTCTTCCATAGGTCTGATAATTTTTGCAACCGCTTTAGTTCCCTTTGGTACTTTATAACCTAATTTGATAGCTTGTCTAAAAGTCATAAAACCACCTTTAAAACCAGTTGATTCTAAAATTTCTATATTTTTACCAGAATAGGGTCTTTTAGTTTCTTCGTTATAATACATTTTTATGCTCCATTTATTATTAATAAACCTAGCATATCAAGTAGGTTTATAAAAGTAAAGAAATTATATTGGTCTTGCAAAAAAAAGTTTTGTTTGCTACAAATATATTGTTGTTTTCATAGGCAACACCAAGTTAAGTTAATTTTTGGAAAAAAATATACAATATGCTCCAAACTTATTGTATTTGTAGGGGGTGAATCATGGGTTTGCCCTCTACTACCAAAGAATCAGACATTCAAATAGCTTGTAATCAATATTTAAATTTATTATCCAACACTTATGTTTTTAGACACTTCCACGTTCCCAACGAGGGTAAAAGGTCTATTTGGTACCATGCTAAAATGAAAAAAATGGGGTTAAAATCTGGTTGCCCCGACATAATTATTGAATATCCACAAGGTCGCATACTTTATATAGAGCTAAAAAATGAAAAAGGTAGGTTGTCTGATAATCAAAAGTTGTGGGCGGTACAGTCTAAAGCACTAGGTACACCCCATTTTATAGTCAAGGGGGGTTTGACCGAATGTTTAGATCAAATCAAAGAAATAATCCATAAACACATTCCTGTGAGGTGTTGAGGAAATGCCTAGTACTTTATCCTTCTAGTGGGCAAAAGTCTCTGTACCGCCTTTAATCGCCCTGTAAAGGGCATCTTGTTCTTTCTTGTCCTAGTCTTTCTTCTTCTCATAGGTCTTTTATCTATAAGTTCACTTATAGTAGCTGTTGTTGTAAAACCAATCATCTACCCACTTTCTCCATAGCTCGTTTATGAGCTTGTCCAAAAGTTCTTCCATCTTCTAAATCCCTTGCCATTTGTCGCATATGCTTTAATGAATGATGCCTTGCGTGTTTATTCATAGCCTTTTGTTGGGTTTTATTTAACTTTGAAGTAAACTTTTTAATAGATTTTACTAAAACCATTTACTTTTTTTTCTTCATCTTTTTAGTTTTTTTCTTCTTTTTCATTCCTTTAGAATGTGAACCTTTTCCATAATGATAGGGCATTTACTTTCCTTTCTTTTTCTTCTTACCTTTTTTTGGACTTTTTAGAATTGCTTCTTGTAACCCCTTTGGTAACTTTTTTTGTTTTGGTGTTAGTTTCATGGTAAACCCTTTCTTTTCTTGGTTGCAATGCTTTTTTCCAAAAATAACCCGCAAGATCATTAAAAATATCGTATAACTTCATATAAAATTTACTCATCAACAATACCCTTTTTTTGTTTTAGCCTTACATCTAATACACTCTAACCAAAATTCTGTAATTTTTCTAACTTTATCCCCTTGAGTGGCATGAATAAGATTTTCTTTTCTTTGCATTTTTTCTGTTGTTGCATATTTCAAAACGCATTTTTTACAGTAAGGTTTATTAGGTTTTTCACTATCTTTCTTTTGTTTTATCCTCAATTCTTTCACATGAAGATAATAAAAATAATTTCCAATTTTATTAAAAAATTTACTTAATGATAAATAGAACCACATCATTTTTTTGTGTCCGTTTTCTTATATTTATCAAAACTTCTCATGCCAGATATACCCAACATACCAAATAATAAAGGCATCATAACCGACATATCCGCTTGTGGTATTACTATTCCAAATCCCGCTAAAATTGGCGAAACCATATAATTTATTCC
>Ga0181393_1000446_pt1 | contig 15482 bp, 9 predicted proteins | sample 16SPOviralmetaG_FD_130122 | JGI IMG/M metagenome (GOLD analysis project Ga0181393, IMG submission 130122) | Marine viral communities from the oligotrophic San Pedro Time Series (SPOT) site, San Pedro Channel, CA, USA - 16 SPOT_SRF_2010-10-21 | ecosystem: Environmental > Aquatic > Marine > Strait...
GGATTAGTTTCTAATTCTATTGCCACATCAAAAGTGTTAGCTATTTCTCCTATAGCTTGTTCTCTTGATTCAAAATCAATAAAAGTATGTCCTAATTTTTCTGATTGCTTTCTATCTTTTTCAAGCTGTTTATCCATTTGCTGCTCAAACATTATGTTGTCAGCTTCTACAGCTATTTCAGTACCGGTAGGATTGTAATTGCTTTTAGGGTTTTTGCTAGTTCGATTATTATCAAATAAGTTCTGTGTAGCTTGATTAGTTATTTCTGTGTATTTTTTTCTAGTAGGATTATTTACATCTTTACCAGCTGAATTCATCATTAATGCACCGTAAGAACTTCCAAATGTTTCTGTATTATTAAACATTTCCATGCCTTTTTTAGCTGTATTATAAACAGTGCCTATTGTTTCTAGTTCTTGATCTTTCTGTGCTTGCGATTTAGTTTTATCATTAGCAACGGCAAAAGCTTCATTTCTTATTTTTTGTAAATTAGTTTGACCTTCTATAAAATTAGAAGCATCTTCAGGTAACATACCTTTCTCTCTTACGTTTTCCTCAGCGGTTAGATAAGCATCTACAGCTGTAGCTTCGTAAGTCTCTATTAGGCTGTTGTTGTTATCTATATCAGCTTGTACAGACGCAACATCTGAAACAGCACCACTGTTTATAGATTCTATTAACGATGCATTTTTACGTCTTAATTTATTAGCTAAATCTGTATTTTTATTTATTATATTTAATTCTTTATTAGCTGTAAAATTTTTAGTACCTGCTACATATAGACTAGGCATACCACTCATACCAGCTCCCCAAAAACCTGAAGATACAATAGTTTCTTTCATGTTTTCCATAAAAGGTCTACCATCTATTAAGTTTTGAGTACCTGTAGTTAATCCTTCAAAAAACATTTCACCTAAAGTTTCAGGCATTATATCTTTTCTTAAGTGTTTTGAAATCTCTTGTCTAAAACCTTCACTTAACTCTCTTTCAAGTAAATCGTCAGAAACTCCTGCTACCTTACCAAGACCTTTATTTAATAATGGAGCTGTACTAAAGTATGCAAAAGCTCCTTCAGCAACACCATAACCAATAGACTTTAAAAAAATCTCAGTGTTACTATATAAATCTTTTCCAGTTGTAAACTCTTCGTAGTTCATGTCTGACATTTTACCTCCAAAACTAGATAAACCTATCATGCTAGAACTAGATACGTTAGCTGCAGTTTGAAGAGCTTTACCAGTTAAACCAGCACTTTTAGCAGCAACACCACTTAAACCTCCTGTAGCTATCATAGAAACAATTATAGGAGCTTGATTAGCTATACTTTGATAAGTGTATTGACCAACGTCTGCTAAACTATTAATATCACCAAAAGCTATATCATCTTTATATTCGTCTTTAACATCTTCTTCCCAGCTTTTTAAAGCCATCATGCCTTGATCAACTGGATCTTCAAAACCTAAATTGTCAGAAGTAATTTTCATAGCTAAACTAACAGGATTTAAGTATTGAGCAATTTTGTAAGCTCCATACAACGTGCTAGTAACTAAGTCTAAGCTAGCTAAACCTAACATTACACTAAACTTAGAAGCGTCATTATAATTTTTTCTAATTATATTAAACTTTTCTTTATTATTTTCTAAGTCTTTAGTGCCTTTGTTTATATCAAGTATAAGATCTCTAGCTTCTTCACCTAAATTTACAATACGATTAGTCTCTGCTTTAGCAGAATCATATAACCAAGCAGGTATTTTTCTACCATCTTCAGCTTGATAAAACTTTTCACCTGGTTTTATGTCATATACTATGCTAGAGTTGTTTTTAAATTCATTTAATTCAGAAACATATTTAGAGTTTTTAGGATCTTTAAAGCTCTCTATTTGCACTAAATAATCATTAAGAACATCGTTTTTTCTTTCTAATACAGCAGCTTCTTGACTAACTGTTTTGCTAGCTTTTAATTTAAGATCTTTTTTCTGTTCATCAGTAAGACCTTTAATACCTTCTATATCTCCTTCTATGTATTTTTCAAAGTTTTGTTTTTTAGCTTCTAATATTAAATCTGTTTCATAAAGTTTTAAAGCTTCTCTTTTTATTTCTTCTTCGCTTATTTCACTGCCTGTTAACATGCCTAATGGACTAACTCCATCTTCTAATTTTTGAACTACACTATCTGCTTTTCGCCTTGCTTGTAATATCATCTTAGCTTGTTCTAAGTAATCTTCAAACTTGTCATTAGTGTACTTTTGCACTTTAATTCTTTTACTACCAGAAGCACCTTCTATTTGATTTTGAACAATTTCATCTACTTCTATTTTATCAAAAATACTTAAATCATTAAAGGTGTATTCTTTTCCAGTAGTTACGTTTAATCTAGTTTGATTTCCAAGCTCTTTATCTATTCTTTTTTGCTCATCTTCGCTTAATACAAAAGGCAAAGTAGTATTACCTTTATATTTATATTCGCCAATACTAAACTCTAATTCATCTGGTTCATCATAAGAAGTTAAAGACTTAAACTCAGCGTCGTCTTTTGCTATATTAGCTTCTAGTTCTTCTAAATTTAAACCTTCAATATTAGACAAGACGCTTATTAACTTTTCTTGATTACCAATAGAATTACCTTTAGATAAGTCTATTTCTTCTCCATTTATATTTATAGTTGCATAACTTTTTGCACTTACTCCGCCATACTCGGCATTTAAGTTTGGAGCTACTTTATTTAAGTACCTAGTTAAAGTTTTAGCTTTATCTTTATCATCTAACCCTTCTACATCAAATAAACCAACAGGCAGTAATTGAGTTAATTTTTCATTTACAGTTAATACTTCTGGTTTTTTAGATACATCAAAAGAAATATCACTACCAGCTTCTACGCCAGCACCTTGGCCATCTAGCATGCCTTCTATGATATTATTAACTTCATCACTAAAATTATATACAGTTTCTATTACACCTACTGTATCTTCTTGTAGTAATTGATTAAAATCTTCTATTTCAAGATTACCTCCTGTAACGTCTAAATATGCTTGATATAATATATTATCTGGATCCATAAATAGTATTATGTTTTATTTAAATTTAAAATTGACTAGACATTAACCTTCCACCACTACCTGCTTCTATAAATCTATCACTACCTTCTACAGAAACTGGAACTGAATAAGATTGACTAGGGTCATATGATTTTATAAATCTTTCTATTAAAAAGTTGTCTAAATTTTCTTGACTATAAGTACTTAAGCTATTGCCTGAACCAACCCATAGAGCTTCAGGATCGTAATTTTGATCGCCTTGTGAATTTTGTCCTAAATAATAATTTTGAATAAAGTTTTTACCTTGATCTGTTTTAGCAAATTCTCTAAACTTTGGCACATCTAAGCTAATGTACGTAGTTGAAGCAGGTGATATTACTACATTTCCATCTTTGTCTTTTTCTACTTTACCTCCAACTTTTGAATTACGTTTTGTATAAATACCAAAGTCATAAGCTGTTCCTTTAGACTTTAGAATACCATCGCTTATGTAATTCTGTACACTTTGTAAGCTATCTTTTTGTACTTTATTAAAATAACCTTTTTTATCTTTTAATCTTTTTTCTATTTCAACATTGTACTCTCCTAAATCAACAGGGTTTATTGGTTTGGGATCTTTTTTATTAGAAAAATCATATTCGCTAACTGTAAAATTACCGTCTTTATTAGGGAATATACCTATATTACCTTCTCCTTCACTTAAAGAATTGTATATAGAAATCATTTCTGGTCTAAAATTAGTTAAAACATTTTCTAATTGATTATTTTCTTTTAATTCATTAAAAACTTCGTATCCAGCATAAAAATTAGTTATTTGAGTTTTAAGATTTTTTACTTGATTACTGTATTTTATTCTAATACTATTTATATCTCTTAAAGAAGCATCTACACCACCTAATGCTTTTATTTCTTCTTCCATATTATACCTTATAATATTTATGTTTTCATTAATTGCATCTTTTTGAAATATTTCTTTTCCTTCAAAATCTCCAATTTCTTTATTTTTTTTACTAATTTGTTGAATATCAAATATATCTTTGTCTATATCTTTGTAGGTTGTATTATAAAGCTTATCTTTTTTAATTTTATTTTCTTTTTGAATTTTCTCAGCTTTAATTCTATTCATTTCCATTTGCTTTAGAAATATAGCTGAATTATTAGCTACGGCTTGATTAAGCAATTCAACGTTTCTAACAGCTTGATTTGCTCTAGTTTGTATCATTTGTGGATTGTCGTATGCTCCCATATTATTTTATTCTTTTAAAATCAACATCTAATTTAGAGTAATCAACTAAATCATACCCGTCAATATCAACTAAAACAGCTTCTTTAGGAACTTCATTAGACATTACGCCTTGATAAGTACCTTCTTTGTCTATATAGTTAAATTCGTATATATTCAAGCCAGATTCAGATTTACCAATTTTACTAATATTTTTCTTTAATCTTAAATCACTACTTCCTAATAATGTACTATTAGAACCTAATGAACTTGGGTCTGTAAAGCCAGAACTATAAGAATAAGGATTGTACCCAGTATCTGATCCAGCAGCTCCACTATCATAAGCCAGGTTATTGCCGCCGCTACCGCCTCCAGTACCTATAAAACTAGTTGCAATATTAGCTAGACTCCCTATATTATTTAGCATAGCGGCCGTATTAGAAGCTTGAATTGATTGCCCAGCTACTTGATAGTCAGAAGCTCTTTGAGCAGCGTTTTGAGATAAACCTGCTAATCTATTTAGTTGTTGCACATCTCTAACCTCTTGTCTACCGTATACACCAATTTCTTCTTGAATAGCTTGTTGTTCTAGTGATAGTTGCTGTTGTCTTTTTTGAGCTTCACCACTTAAATATAATTGTTGATTTTTTAATTCCTGATTTTCAATAACAGCAGATACTTGAGCTTTACTAGCCGCAGCTTGCCTAGCCAACTGTGTAGCAGCTCCAGCACCAACACCTGCTCTGTTTAAAGCATTTAAAGTATTAGCTAATGCTTCATCAGTTTCTGCCATTTTTAAATTAACGCCTTGCATAGCAACTCCTAAGTTTTGATAAGGATTGACTACACTATCTGCCAAAGCTCTTATTTCATCAGACCTATCAATTACTTGTTGTCTACTTCTTTCTAAAGCTTTTATTTCATTATCTCTATCTGTTTGTGCTTGCCTCTCGATCTCAGCTGCGTCGTTAGCATCGTTTTGAGCTTTTCTATTTTGAACGCTACTATAAATCATACTACCAACTTGAATAACTCCACCTATAATTGCAGCACCAACAATAGGCGCTATAGCTAGTTGAGGTTCATAATTAAACGTTTCTAATATCTCTAATAACATGTTTTTATTTTTAATTTTTAAATTGAAGAAACTACAAAGTTAGATGATGCAGAAAAAAGCTGTTTAGCTCCACCCACATCAGTGCTTGAGTCTATTGACATTTTAACTGTAATTAAATATCCTTTAACGCCACTCATATCACTTCCAAATATAATTTCTCCTGGTCTAGCTACACTAGAATTTACTAAGTTAGCCACATAATGATTTTCTTTTCTATCAAAACCAGCTCTAAATATTGGTTCAGTTAGTGTAGCTGGGTATACATTTCCTGCACTATCATATTGACCCTCTATATAGCTTTTAACACTATTAGTAGTATCTTGGTAATGGTTAAATGCTCCTGTGTTTTTTACTTGATCAAATCCTTCAAAATCTGAAACATAACTATCAACTTCCCAACCATTGTTACCCTCGTATGCTATGGTATTAAAGTTTTTAACTATACTAGGATTTGGATTAAATATAAACTCTACAAAAGACTCTGCCGGTGTTGTAGCTCCGTAAAACTTACCTCTACCATCATTTACACTTTCGTCATAATGTTGATAAATATTACTATCAATAAAGCTAAAAAAATTGTTCTTTAAACTACCCATGTAATCAGGTTTATAGCTATAAAAACTAGTCCAACCTTTTATTTGCTCGTCATAACCTAGAGTATCAAAATTGCCATTATTAGAATTCAAAGGCGTTACTGGAGCCGCTACAGTTCTAGGCTTGTTTTGAAGAGATATAGTATAAGCAGACTGATGAGCGTCCCAAGAACCTAATACTCTTCCTCTTCTAAAAGTAACAAAATTTATAACGCTGTAAGTTCCTGCGGTGCTAAAATCAAAACTACTACTTAACTTGACTTTATTATCACTTAGTATTGAAACAACTGTTAATCCCGTAGATATAACACTTAAATTAGAAGCATTTATAACTTCTACTGAAGAACCAATTTCTACTGTAGAACTAATATTAGTTACTAATACAACTTCGTTTTGCGACCCTGTTGTCGTGCTTTCTATGCTTGTGCTAACAACTTGTCTTTCATAATCATCAGATACTAAAGCTAAGTTATCTCTAAAATAATCTCTCATACCATATCCTGAGATTTCTGTTATACCATCTCTTGACAGTCTTAATATAGCAGCTCTATTTTTATCAGCAAAATATTTTCTATAACCATACACTGCAAATGACTCTGGATTTCTACTTATTCCATACTCACCTAAATATGGAACGTCTTGGCCAAGTACATTGACTTCACCACCAGTTTCTAAAGAACCTTGATCACCTGAATATATAGCATTTTTATTTATTAATACTTTGCTTACTTTATTTTCTTGAAGAACTATTAAATTTGTATTTTCAGAATAAATTTTTTGTATAGACCCATTTAAAGGATCTAAATCTCTTACCAACGCATCAGCTATAGAAAAAACATTTGTTTCATTGAATCCTGTTCTAGTATTTAAAAGACCAGAGTATATTAAACTATGTTTTCTATCAGTGCTATCTCTATTTTCATTCACTACATAAGCTCTTACGCCTAAAGTTATTTGAGCATTATTAAAACCACCTTTAATTCTAGACTCTTCTACGTAATAGTTTTGGTAGGTATCATTTAAATATTCTCTATTTGCAACTTCATTTGATCCAAATGGATAAGAAGGGTAACCAGCCTTATTAGAAACGCCATACCATGGTAAGCCTGGCCAGCTTGGTACTCCTTCTTTAGTAGATCCGTCAGCAGCAGCCTTGCTTAATACTTTTTTTAACCAAAAAGAGTTAAAATATCTTATACCTATTTGATAACTCATATTATAAATATTACTTGTTTTTTTAATTTATTACTATCCAATAGTATTAATAATTATAGCGCAAACAGCAGTAAGCCCTCCACCATCTTGCACTACTATTGGGATACTTACACCTCCAAACCCTTGATTATATGCCCCTGCCTCTACGTATAAATCTACTACGTTTGTTCCAGAAGTATGTTCGATAGTAAAATAAGGGAAAAGTGATCCGCTTGGTTCAAGCCTTGCTTCTGCTGTGGTATCAAAAAACGCCGTCATATCTTCGCGTATACCATAAATATTACCTAAATTTGTTCCATTTCTAATTATATAACGAACTGCTAATTGCCTAGTAGTATTTTGACTTACTGTTATTTCTCCATTACAACCCGGGGTTCCATTCCAAGTAGCGTTTGGACCTTCACTAAAAGGATTTATTGAAGGTATTATATTTCTCAACCTAGGCAACTGATAAAAACCAAAAACCGGACTAAGCGGTGCAACACTAAAATTTAAATCTCTAGTAGTTGAAACCCCGTCATTAATATAATTTATAGTTGGAGAAACAACTCTTAACTTAAAGTTAAATATATCATTACTAGCGCTATTATTGCCAAAATATCTATAAACTGTATTTCTTATGTTATAAGGCTGTGAACCATCAGGTAGTGTTGGCATAGCATAAACTTCAAACTGAGACGTTATATCATTAGGTGTTGATGCAGAATCTGTAACAGATAATAACGTAACTATTGGCTCATAACCAAGAAGCGGTAGTTTAGCCTTTGTTATTGGAGCTCCAGAAGCATTAGCTACTAAAAAGCCCAATAGATTAAGGCCTACTAAACCGGTTAGTAGTCCAAAGTTTTCATTAAATAAAAAGCTTAAAGAATTTTGAGTAGTTGTTCCATTTTGAACTGAGGGAACATCTGCAAAACCGTATGGAGTGAATTCATCGTTTGATGATATCTTATTATTTAATTCAGATATTATTCCTGCCGTGCTAGTTTCCCAATATATATCTAATTTAGAAATCAAAGGTTTTGTTTCAAATACTGAGAATATAGGTAGTAAACCAGCTTCTGGACCAAATGAATTTCTAGTAACTGTTACTGGAAATGTTGCATTACCATTTCCAAAACCACTTATGGTTGCTGTTGCTGTTTTTGTAGGCGTAGTGTCAGTTAATCCTATAGTCTGCCAACCATCACCGTCATTGGTTACACCTACTTTAGTAACACCACCGCCTGCGGCACTAAATTTTATTTTTAAATTTTTATTTTTAAATAAATTATCATCAGTTCCAGATCCATTAAAACTAACAGGTATACTACTTGCTCCAGTACCTGGATAGTCAGTACCAGCTGCAGTTATGGCGCCTAGACTTATTTCATATTCTGCAGCGTTAGGACTAGGCCCTATCTGACCAAAAAAAGTAATTCCTTCTGCAGAAGTGTTGCTATACACACTTACTCTAGCTATAAAAGGATTGGATTGAAAATTATAAAAAACAGGGGCTGTATTAAAAGGAAAAGGAACTACATTACCAACAGAGAATAAACCTAAATCATCACCAGTCCCAACAGCTGTTACCACTTCGGTAATCTTTCCAGGATAATATTGTCTTGTTCTAGCTTTTCTTTGAGCACTAGGACCAGGAGCATGATCATATCCAAAATAATTTATAACTCTAGTAGAAAGCTTAATAGAAGCATTTTCTACTTGACTACCTGAATCTAAATCTCTTTTTCTATCTCTAGTTTTTAATAAAGCTTCGCCTTCTTCAGTGTAAGGATCTACTTGAAATAAATTACCATTAGTATCTGTAAAATTATAATAATCAGGATCTTCTGAAAAAGAAGGTCTACCTGTTTTAAAAACATTTTGATTAGGACCTACTATTGATATGTCTTTAGGTATTTTACTTAAATTATCAGATTGTAGAGCAAAGTGAAAAATAGGCTCTTCTTTACTAGCAGCTAATGGATTTGCGGTTTCTCCATCTACATAGCCATTTAAAACTCCTGGACAATAAACATTGTAATAATCAGTTTGGTCTTGTTTAACAACAACTTTATAAGAATACCAACCTGTAGGGTTAGATTTACTATATAAACCAGGTGTTCCAGTATTGCTATTGAATACAGACTCTATATTAGTAAGAAATTTAATTTTTAATTGATCACCAGGCCACGTATCAGTGGAGTTTAATAACTTATTTGTTAATACCCCATTTAAGCTAGTGTTATAATAAGAAAAATTATCAGTACCGTCAAATGTAGGACTACCTCCACTAGTATCAGGAACGTTATCAATCGCTCCTGGCTTGTAGGGATTAAATATAGTAGAACCTTTTAAAATGCTGTTTTGAGAATTAGATTTTATATCAGATAGTATTACATCAGATTGCCTACCGTATCTATCAGACAAAACAACTCCTACTTGGTAATTTCTATCTTGTTTCAATGTATGGTTTTGATATTCTTTTCTAACTTCTGAGTATTCAATACCTGAACTACTGCCTGAATCTTCGTCTTTAAAACTTATAGATGTGTTATAGTTTAAAGTTTCTGGCGGAGTGTGTTTATCCACAAAGTTTCCAAAAATAAGTCTATTACCAGTCACGTCTTGAGATAAAGCTCTAACAGGTGTTTGATCATAAACCCTTAATAAATCTCTAAGTGGTAAGTCTTTATAGGGTTTAGCAGATTGATAATCATATGAAATAATAGGTTTTAAAGAAGAACTAAAACTATTAGAATTTATAGTATCTAAAAGTTTTAATATACCAACAGAAGAATCTTTATATATAATCTCTATAGAACTTATTTTAAACTCTTCAACAGCATCTCCCCAGTTTAAACTTTCAAATGGTTTGTTAAAAATTAATTTTATATCATTAATTTTATTTTTCATAAAATCAACTTCGGTGCTTTTGTAAGTTTTATCTTCATCGTCATCAACAAAATAACCATCTTGCTCTGGAACAAAACATTCTTGAGTGAAAGGTGACATAAGAGAGTATTCACCGTCGTCAAACTTAAATCTATAAGCAAATCTTATAAATCTTTCTTTTAAAAAATCTTTATCTCCAGGCCAATTAGCATTATAAAATGGATTAGGGCTCGCGTTATCAGGAAGACTTTCTGAAACCACATCTTTCATTGTAGAAGTAGATTCTACAGAAAGTGTTACAGTAGCTCCAGTGCCGGCTCCAGTTGATGGAGCTAGATTCAAAACATCACCATTAGTATAGCCTTCTCCAGGATTATTTATTGTAACATTACCTATTGTTCCACTAGCAGCTGTAGCAACAGTGTAACTTGCTGTAATTGTAGTTGCTCTTGCCGATGCGCTTACTGTCTCTCCACTATTATATCCAGAACCTAATGCAGAAATAGTAGCAGATCCAACACTTGAATTTATTAAAAGCTTTAAACCAGTCCCAGAACCTCCACTAGCGTTTATCACTTGACCAGGCACATATCCATTTCCAGCAACAGTTTGATTAATACTAACTACACCCCCAGGGCTTCCGCTTCCTATATTAACATCTACGGTTAAGCCAGCTCCAGAACCTCCTGTAGTAGGCATATTTGTAATTATACTTCCAGCAATAAAACCACTTCCTGGGTTAAAAGCAGAAATACCTACTACTTGAGTTTGTATTAAAGAAATAGGTTGGTAAGGATAGTATTTTGCTAAAGATATTTGATCTTCGCTTATATAATAGACAGGTTGTAAATTAGCTTTAGTTATAGTTATAATGACTGAATTACTAGCGTTTGTTAATAAAGAAGAAGTTATAGTTATAGTTTCTCCAGAAACAAAGTTTTTTCCTCCAAATGTAACATCAACCACAGTTACAGTGTTTCCACTAACCGTGATACTTAACTGAGTATTAGAGCCTGATAAGCTAGAAGTAACTCCAGCAGTAACGTCAACAGTGGCTGTATATGTTGCATTATCTATTCCTGTAGAGTTTGTGGTTATGCTTGAGGTTAAAGAACCGACTAAAGCTCCTTGAACGCCTAAACTTGGGCTACTTAAAGCTCGTGAAACGTTTATTTTTCTAGGTTGATTTCTATTGTCAGTAAAAAATAAACTATCTTGAATTAAATTAACACCTAAAACTGGATTTGTTTTTGAAAAATTAAGGAAATTTCCAGAAACTAAAATTGTAGAAGAGTTATTTTTGTTATTATAAACCGCTATATGACACTGACTATCAATTGGCGCAAAATTAGATATTCTATCATTAGAAGTGTCTACAAAATTTGTCATAAACACAAATATTCTATCACTATTAACATCCATAAAAAATCCTATAATATCAATATTTTTTTGATCAAACGAAGTAAGACCAAAATCAGTTAAAGATATATTACCTAGTATATTCTCTAGTGAACCTACGTCTGCACCTTCAGATTTACTTACAGAAACATTTTTAGCATCTCTATACTCACCAGAAGGTATAAGCCTGGCGTCTAAGTCTTTATTCATTTTAGACTTGATAAAACTATTTCTTGCTTCAGCCATTTAATTAATGTTTAATCCACTTTGATTTGCCCCTCATTACTTGAACAAATTCTTGTAGTTTTATATTTGATAATCTTATTTTAGCATTTCTAAGAGCAGCTCTTCTTTCTATTTTATATCTTCTAACTATATACTCAGGTATATTAGCTTTAGTTGATAAAACAGCATGTAGCATATGCATGTACATAGCTTCTTCTGCCATTTTAGATATTCTCATATCTCCATCAGCTGCTAAACCATCTGATATATAAGTAAATATAATAAGTTCATTAGCTAAATTGCTACTAAACATTATTTTACCTTCTCTATAATTTATATTAAACCAGCCATTACTTTGAGAAGTTTCAGGATTTAAACCATATCTTTGTCCATAAGCTACTTTTTCCCAGCCCCAGTCATATACTCCTTCGTTATACATTTGATCTGTATAAGCTCCTGATATTTTATAATCTTCAGCACTTGACCATCTTGAATTAGATAACGATGTTCCTTCTAAGTTATCACCAGCATCGCCTTGAGTTGGTATACCATCAGCATCTTGTACTGGCGCTTGTTGAGGACTTTGATGTAATAAGTTCGTAGGGTATATAGGTCTTTGAACACCTAAACCATCTATTCTAAAAAAGCTAACATAATTAACATAGTCTTGTGGTATTAATAAAGATAAGTTAGCTGGTATTGTAAGCTCTTGAGACTTAGTACTTTTTAAAGTATCATAGCTAAATTCTTGTAAACCTCTTTTAGCATGAAACATTAAATCAGTTCTTTTAACACTTGGTATTAATTTACCAGCGCCAACATAAGCTACTTGAAAATTACTAATAATATCATTTATAGTTATAGTAGAATAAGTATCGTGGTTATCCCACTTACCAGTTTTAGTATCTGTTAAAACTATTTTAACAACTTCACCACCAGCCATAGCTGGAACAGTTACAGTGTTTGTACTAGATAGCTGGTATTGAGTAGCACCCGGAGCACCACTAACTTCTGTCCATTTTACATTATCCACATATAGTTCAAAGTTAGTAACACTAATTCCAGCAACTGCAGCTATTAAATCTACTCCTATAGAATTATATCCCGCTCCACTCTGGTTAGTTCCACCTGTCCAAACAAAAACAGTTTGAGCAGCGGTAGCGGTAAAAACTTGTTGACTTGCGTAGTATTGTTCGTTAGTTTGAGTTACTTGTGCCATTTATTAACTTTTTTCGTTTACAGTGTCTTGAGCAACTAACTGTGCAGCTGTTTGTACTATTTGTGGATCTCTTATTATAATGCCACTGTATTGTAATATTTTTAAAATTATTTCTGTTTGTTCTGAAACGTCTAGTTCAAAATTTTGAGCTCCAGTAGTAGTAAAAATGTAAGCGCCAAGACTATTAACTGTAAATGCCCAATTTATTTGAGCTGGTGTTTTTACATAACTACATTTAATTGAAGATTGTATACTAGTTGGATATACGAATATTTTGTCGTGTAATGTAATTGGTGGGCCAGCAAGTGTATGTTCGCCACGCTGTACATATATAGGATGTGATAATGTTGGAGATGTTAAAGGAGATTTATTGATTAATAAATACTCATTTTGTTGTACAGGTTGTACAATTGTTGTGTCGTTGTAATATATTTCACCTAACCTATGTAAATTAGATGGTAAGTAAAAGAAGCTAGTGTCAAATGTAGCTGTACCTTCTACTTCAAATGTTGCAATTTTATTTTGTATTTGCTGAACTCTATCAGAAAATTCAGTATTAGTTTGTGGCTGTCTTTGTAATTGATTTAATTCTTCAAAGTAAGCTTCAAATATTTCTAATTGAACTTGTTGACCTACCTTGTTAAATTCGTCAGGCGTCATATAACCTCTTTGTTCTTTGTTCAGTATATATAATACTGTTTTATAAACCGTGTCTACGTTTACTGCCATATTTTATTATTTAAAAAAAAGGTGGCGATTAAACCACCTTTATTATAATCACTTGTTATTTAAGTTTTTTCTCTATAGACTTATAAACTTCTAAACCTTCGTCTGTTTTAAACCACGCAGCCATAGCTGAGTAAGCATTTTCATCAAACGGTACATTCATTAGTTTACGCCCATTACTTTTCCAAGTAAATGATCTTTGATCAGGAGACAATCCAATTATATGTTTTTCAACTGCATTAATAGCAAAGTTTCTAAGAACAACATTTTCATCATTAGCTAAATCAATAAACAATTTTGGATTTTGTTTAGCAAATATTAAAATATCTCTTTTTATTTCTTTGCTAGATAATTGAGATACATTAGATCCAACTTCTACTCTTAGTATTGCTTCTGCTTGATCTACTTCCATATTTCTAGCAGCATTTAAAGCATCTACTTGTAAGTCTAAGAAATCTAATTCATCTACTGCTTCTGCAACATGATCTAACTCTTGGAATAATCTATCCTTATGAGGGTGCTTGTCTAAAAACTCTTGTAAATTTCTTTTATTTTTAGGAACGTGTAATGACCCATTTTCAAAAACAATATGTTTTAAAGTAATTTGCCCTTTTTGTTCATCTACAAACGGTGAGTTTTGGTTTGTAGCATATCTTAATTCTCTTTCATAACCTAATTCCTTGTCAAACCACACAAGAGGAAATCTTCTTGAGTGCTTGCTTGATAAAGTATAAGTTAAAGGACTTTTATTTACTAAAAAATAATGTCTATCTTTATATTCCCAAGTTTCTTTTTTAACCTCTTGCTTGGGAGCAGGAGCCTTTTTTTCTTTTGTTTCCATAATATAATATAATATAATAATTAAAAAAGATCCTACCTAAGTAGGACCTTGTATTTGTTTTTTTTTAGATAATAAACCTAAAAATTAAATGATACTGATAAGTCAGAGTCTCCATTAATTTCTAAATAATCTGAAACCACGCTTGGTGATTTAGAAACTTCGTCCATTAATTTATATACTGCTTGAGCTCCATCTACAGCCGCGGGCGCAGTCCCAAATCCACCTATAGTGTAAGTTGGTAGTGTACCAGTACTAACATCTACAGGCACACACTCTATAGTGACTGCAGTTGTAGTGCTCGATATTCTTGTAATAACATCAAGTGGAATAAGCACATCAATATCTTTAGTTGCTGTATTTATTGTTTGCGATTCTTTTATTTTTATATAATTCATAATTTTTTATATTGCGCTATCATAAGTTAAACTAGTCACATACTTTCCTCCAACCATTCTTAAAGAAGGGGTAGAGTTAGGTGATTGTGTAGACTCTATAATAGCTTTAGAAAGGTTATTAATCATATCTAATCTTTCAGAATCAGACATTGCTGAACTTATAGCTATATCAAATGAAGGTAAATTATCGTTCCCATTTGGTGAAAGCCCAAAAATTTTCACATTTAATATGGTGCTTGAAGCAGAAGTAATTTCAGCACATCCACGCCCTATGTTCATTAAGTCAAATGAAGTAAGATCAGTTGTACTTTTTGGTAATTTTATAAATTGTCCCATTTTCTTATTTTTAAATGTTAATAAAGTGGAGAGCGTTAACCCTCCACATTTATATAATAATTAAGCTGTAGCTTCAAATAATACGAAGTTATTAGCAGCTTGTGTAACTAAACATCTTTCAGTTAAGAAATGTACTGTCATAGCATCAACACCATCAGTATAAGCTCCACCAACTGAACCAGTAATCCAGTTTTTGTATCGTCTATCTTCAGTTTCAGAAGCTCTATATCTTACATGTAAGAAAGGACGTCTGATATTTGATCCTAACATTTGATCGTAAACTGTA
>Ga0181393_1000449_pt1 | contig 15464 bp, 13 predicted proteins | sample 16SPOviralmetaG_FD_130122 | JGI IMG/M metagenome (GOLD analysis project Ga0181393, IMG submission 130122) | Marine viral communities from the oligotrophic San Pedro Time Series (SPOT) site, San Pedro Channel, CA, USA - 16 SPOT_SRF_2010-10-21 | ecosystem: Environmental > Aquatic > Marine > Strait...
GATGCTCATGAGTATGTAAACTCATTTGCTTTCGGTAGTATTGATTATTTAGATTCATCAAGTCAAAATATAAAGTATCCTTATGTTTTTCTAAGACCATTACAATCACCTGGATACTCACAGGATACACGATTAAGAATATTATCATTTGAATTATATGCTTTAGATGTTCCTAGATTACAAAATCAATCACCTGAGGCAGTAATGTCTAAGATGGAACAAGTATTATATGATTTTGGAGGATACATGAATTGGGGACCTCCAAGTGATGATCAATCAAAAGGTGTATCGTATGATATAACAGGTATAACACCTACATTAGAGGCATTTATGGATAGAGTATATGGTTATGTAGGCACAATACAATTTCAAGAATCAGGTATTTATGATTACTGTAATTTCCCTAAGAAACCATAAATGGAATTAGAAAATCTAGATAACGCACTTATGGATTTCGGTCAACGTATAATTGACGAAATGCAAAACCAATTATTTGAGAATAAATCGGTTAATACAGGTGACTTAGCTAGGTCAATTACTAGAACAGTAGTTCCATTACCTAATAATCAAGGTGAACAATTACAAGTATCATTATTATGGTATGGTGAATTACTAGAAGATGGAGGACCAGGTAGACGAGCAGGTAGAATGCCTCCTATTCGTCCTATTGAAGGATGGATTAAACGTAAAAAAATACCAGTACCAGCAGCATTTAAATCACCTAAATCATTTGCATTTGCAATAGCAAAAAGCATAGAAAAAAAAGGTGTTAAAAAATATAGTAAAAAACCATTTATAATGGAGTCAATTGATAATGCAGCAGCTAATTTTGGCACAGCCGAAATAACAAAAGCATTAGAAAAAGATATAATAATTAACATTAATGATGCAGCTAAATCAGCTGGAGGAATAGTAACATAATATGGCATTATCAATTGTATCATCACCTTATAAAGTAAACGCAACAACAAATAACTTACCTATTGTTGTAACAAGTCCATCTATGTCTATGGCACAATATAGGTTAGTAACAGAAATATACATTCCTCAAAGAGGATCAGCTCCGGTAACTACCGTGAAAACATTTCCAAGCGCATCAGTTGCTATGGTAGATATAGCACGCGTGTGTTCACAATATTTGACATATGATAACGCGATGGAAGCTACTGGTAGTCAATACAGCAATACTAATGCTGCTTATTTTAAAGTAGTAATGGGTGAAGAATATTCATCATCACCTTCATCATCTATAATTTCATATAATGGTTTAGGACAGACAGGTAGTGCAGCATTTACTTGCTCATTTAGTGGTTCAAGTGATAGTATTTTATTACAACCTGCAGTTAATGAGTATACAAATTTAACTTATGATTGGCCTGAAGATCAATGGAGTGAAGATGCACCAGCAGGTAATCCTATACTAACAAATAATCCAGCATATCAAACATCAAGTTTCTGGACTAATGGAAATTGGGATAATTTAACAGGCGAAGCATTTAGTTACGACTATGAAACAGTATCATTGATACAAGATGGTAGTACTAATGGTATTCAATTTGTAGAAGCAAAAGTATATGATGAAAATGGTGTATTAGCATATAGCAATAATACAGATTTCTTTTTCTCCCAATTTTCACCTCCTGGTCCTTTAGTTCATTTAGGAATTGGTCCTGCTAATTTATCAGCAAGTAATTTTCCTAATACTGTAAATGCTCATTCAGCATCATATTGGATTGCTCCAAATAATTGGAGTAGAATAACATATGAAATAGAAGGTGTATCAAATAATTACAATATAGGATTTACACAAGCAAGTTGTTCATTCTATGATCAAACAATAGATGGTTCTATACCTAGTCTTCAAAATGATTTTATAAAAGGTAGAACAAGATTTGCTTTTATTAACAAATTAGGTGTTATGGATTATTATAATGTGGTAAATCCAGTAAAGAAAACAAGTAAAATAACACGTAAAAATTACATTAAACCACAATTGCCATGGCAGAATATGAATACAACTAGTGGCGCGGTATTTAACAGTAATTCACGTGGTAAAAACGATTATTATACTACATACGTAGATGATTTCTCAGTAACAACTGATTATATAGATACAGCTACAAGTGATTGGTTAAGTGAATTAATTGAATCACCATCTGTATTTATTCAAAATGAAGCAATAGTAAATTTACCATTAAATGCAAGTGATTTTTATATGGAAAGACAAGTTATACCAAACGGGTTTGCTCCTATAAACATTAAAAACGCTTCATATACTTGGAAAACAAATAAATTTAGTCAAAAATTATTTCAATACGATTTGAAATGGGAAATGTCTAACATAAACATAGGAAGGTAATGGCATTAACTATACAACAAGAACCTACACAAATGAATACCGCATATACAAAATTAATGTATAGCGTTATTTCAACTAATGTAAATCAACCACAATTTAAATATTTGTGTGATGTAAAAGATCATAATGGTAATTTAATATCTAGATTAAGACAAGGACAAAATAATGCAGACGGAGCTATATTTAATGTAGCAATACCTTGTAGAGGAAAATTATATGAAGACGATACATTTTATATTACTGATCCTACAGCATCAATAGGTAAAGATTCACCTAAAGAAATGCAATCATATAAACAATTTAAAGTAGCATTTGGTTGTGAATATGGTACTTCACCATCATCAAGTGTAACAGTATACAATGGTAAAGGAGGAGTAGGTGCACCTGCAGTATCAGGTAGTGACTTAGTATTAAATAGAGCAGTATGGGAACCATGGAATGAAAATCAATTTTTATCTTCATCAACAGCCCCTGTATATGCTAATTCAGGAACAGGTAGTGTAAACTTCTTTGTATACGAAGCATCCGGTGCTGATTTTGTAGATGTTAATTTAAGAGTAAACGGAGCATTTCCAACCGGAGGCTACGGAGGTACAGGTTCATTTGCTTATAGTGCTTCTACTAATGCTGATTTATCAACAAACAATGGAGAATATCTTTTAGAAGTTATTTCTATAACTGGTGTTCCATCAGCAGACCAAAGAGCATCATTAGAAGTTTATGATATGAGTAATCAACAAATGATTATTGACATATCAAATGTATCAGGTTCAGGAGGACCAAATGAAATATTAATATCAACTCCATTTACAGGAAGTATAGGTAACGTATATGGTTGTAGAGTAAATGGTATACCAACATCATCATTTAATCCACCAATATTTGAAGCATATTATTTATGTAATAATTATACAGCATCATCAGATAGAGTAAGATCAATAACATATCCTTTATTTCCAGATAATGTTGTAGGTGTAGGAGGATATCCTAATACTAAAGCATGGGAAGTAACTATAAATTCAACTTCAGGATCTAACATAGGAGACATTGATTCAATATATCCAACATTAAATGATTTTAGTAGGTTAAATATTCCAACATTAGCTCCTTTACCAGCAGGTAATTTTGGTTCATGGAATTGGAATTATCAAGATAGTAGAATTAACTTTACAGGTAGTAATCCTGATTATTCAGGAGTAAATGTAGGTAAATTATTTTTAACTAATTGGCCTTCATTTGTAAGAAATGATGAAAATAATCTTGAAAAATCACATATATTAAAACCAATAGCAAATAATGATCGAGGTACATTATCATATTATAATATATCTGGATCAGCAGAAAATGATAATCTTACTAGAGCAATACAAATTGCATTAATTAATGCACCTGGTAATGGAGTACCTGCTACAAGTAAAGGAGATGTAAAATGGTCAGAAGCAGATTTAAATGCATTAACACCTTTATTAACACAAACTGGGTCAGGAGCAGATATTCCATTTGTAACATTACCTGCAGCACCTAGAAATCTTCCACTTTTATCTCCAGCTACAGGATCAGATTGGAATGTTATGTTTGCTAAAGTAGGACCTAGCGAGGAACATAAATTCTATTATACTAGAGATGAACCATGTGAATATGAAACTAGAAGTAATTTTGCTTTTATTAATAAGTGGGGTGTTTGGGATTTTATAGGATTAAATACACCTACAAATAAAAATGCTGTAATAAATGAGCGTAGTGAATTTATGGCAGTAAATGCTGATTATAATAGTCAAATCAGTTCATACGACGCATATAATAGAGGTTTCACACAATACTATATGAATCAAGATTATAAGTATCAAATCACGAGTGATTCAATAAGTGTAACTAATTTTAATAATGGTAGGAATCATAATAACACAGGTGGTCCTATAACTGCTATAAGTGAGTATTATCAAGAATTATTTACATCACCAAGTGTGTTTTTACAAGTAGAAGATAAATTTATTCCTATTAATCTTACAAATACTAATTTTACCTATAGAACAAATATTAGAGGACAAAAGAATTATCAGGTAACAATTCAATATGAATTAAGTAATAAACCTAGAAGCAGAACATAATGAGAGATATAGTACTAAGAGTAACGAATAATAACGTAGTAACAGATTTAGACATAACATCTGATATTCCATTACGTCTAGATATATCAACATTTGATAATTCCAGAATTGGAGTTTTATTTGGTGTTGGTTCGCAAACATTTGACTTACCAGGAACTAAGAAAAACAATGCTTTCTTTAACAACGCATATGATATAGGAGCTATTAATATTCCTGCATTATATGATTTTGTGAGTGCTGCAGTACTAATTGATGGAGATGAGGTATTAACAGGAAACCTGCAACTACAGGAAGTAATCTCATCTGAAGATGGTTATATAACTTATAAAGTAACAGTAGTAGACCAAGCCATTCAATTTACAAGTGAATTAGATGGTGATTTCATAGCAAACGCTGATTTTAGTGCTTATGATCATAATTTAACAGTAGCATTTATAACAGGTAGTTGGTCAGGTTCAGCAAATAATTCTGATTTACCTTTAAATGGTGCCGTATATTATCCTTTAGTTGATTATGGTAATGATGGTGAAGAATCATATTATAGTTTAGATGCATCCGGTTCATTACCATTCATACAATTTAGTGGTATAGAAACAACTACAGGGTCTATTGATAATCAAAGATCACCATTAGCGTATCAACAATTATTACCAGCAATTAGAGGTAAAGAATTATTAGATGTAATAGCAGATCAAGCAGGATTTACTTATACAAGTTCATTTGCTAATTTAACATCTGAAGCATTTAAAAACGTTTATGTATTAGCTAAAAGTAGAGACACATTAGGTCCTACATCTGCAGGTGCATCAAACGAAACATTTAGTGGTTCAATGATCACTACACAAACAATAGCTACAGTAGGACCAGGTGGTTCAAATCCATTATTAACAACAGCAGAAACAACAGCTGATTTTGATCCTAGTTCTAACTTTAATGCTGGAAACTATAGATATATTTGTCCTTTAGATGGTAATTATTCTGTAGATTTTTCTATGGAAATAAATGTATCAGTGCCAGTATTTAAAGCACAATATTTAGCAGGTATATTTGTTAGATTTGCAGGCGGAGGAACAAACGTATATTATAGCACAGGACAAAGTGGATTTTATAATGCAGGTACATCTACAGAAATACAAACCGGAGCATTTAACATACCTAATTTATCAGCAGGTGATTCTTTAGAATTAGTATTATATGTAGAGAATTTTAGTAGTGCAAATATTACAGCAGCAGCAATTAATGATACATCAAATACATTTTTTAATGTTACAGCAACACCTGTATCATATGAAAATGCTAATATTGATATGGCTCAACAATTTGATGGTAATACTAAAACATTAGATTTATTTAAAGGATTTTTAGAGCAATTTAACATGGTTGCTTTCCCAACTTATAATCAACCAAAATCAATAACGATAGAACCATTTGATACATGGATGATAAATGGTAGAGATGTAAACTGGACAGATAAATTCAATACAGCAGAACGTATATCAGTTACTTCACCATTAGCAGAACAAAATAAAGAAACATTTATAGGCAATAGTGGTGATAAAGATAGATTTAGTGTCTTTACAGAAGATAACCAACCTAACTTACCATTCGGAACAGTACAATTAGTATCAAATAGTACAATACCTCAAGGACAAAGAAAAATTAAAACATTCTTTGCACCTGTAATTATGGGCACAATGTTACAATCAGGATCTATAGATGCAGATGGTAATCCTACTTATAACTTATCAGTAGAAGAAAATTATGTACCACATTTATATAAATTCGATAATTCAGGTCTAAAATCATTTAACTTTAAACCACGTATAGGATATAAATTAACAGGTAATTCATTAGCATCAGCAGCATCTGGTTCTATTTGGATTGGTACTCCTGGCGCAGGAGCAACTGCATATAATAAAGATGATGGTTATGCTACAATAAGTAATATATCAGCAGTAGGTAATTTACTAAATACATTTAATTTACATTTTGATAACACATACACTCCATTTGTAGCATCTAATTCATCATTTGGAATTGGTACAGCAGTAGCAGAAACAGCTTATTTATCATATTGGAATAATTATATAGCAGGATTATATTGGAATGAAGGTAAGAAAGTAACATTAGATTTATTCTTTACACCTGAGGAATATAAAGATATAAGATTAAATGATCGTATAACAATTAAAGATCAAACATATAGAATTAACAAAATCAAAGGGTTTAATTTAATGGAACCTGATGTAGTAACAGTTGAATTACTAAAATTATATCCAGTATTTAACAATGTAGTAGATACACCAGCGCCAACACCGAGTCCAACTCCAGTGCCAACGCCTACACCTACTCCTACACCTACACCAGTACCAACACCAACACCAACTCCTACACCATCACCTTCAGGTTGTATATCAGTTACAATCTTTGGTAATAGTTCAGGTGATTATCATGAAGCTAACTTTATTTGTTGTGATGGTACTACAGGATATGAAAGAGTAGAAGATTATGCTTCAGCTACATTCTGTGCACAAAACGGAACAGTAAGTGATTCAGGTACAGGAAATATATCATTTGGGGGAGTTTGTACAGATGATTGCTAATGAGAGAAGTAATTAAACATTTAAAATCAACAATTGGTGAGTTCGTTATATGTGGAAGTTTGGCTTTATATTTACATGGTTTGCTTGACGATTATAACAATGAAGAAATAGATATAATTGTAGATAAGGATATAAAATTAGACGGATATAAAAGACATACATCAAATAGATTTAATGCTAGAGGATGGTTAGGAAAATATAACGATGTGTATATTGACGTGTATAACAAACAATTACCAGATTACGATAAAGTTGTTGTTGATGGTTTGATATTGCGTATTAAAACGTATCAAGCGCTTAAAACGCATTATTTGTCATTAGACATAGATAACATGAATGGACATGAAAAATTTAAAAACAAATTATTAACAAGGGTAGCTTTGTTCAAATAAATATTTATTAGTATGGCAACACAAACTATTGATTATAATATTAATGTAAATGCTGGAGCTTCATCAAGAACGATTCAGCAAATAGAACAGGAACTTAATGAACTGAATCAGGAAATTAAGGAAGTAGGTGTTGGTAGTGCAGCATTTAATAAGGCAGCAGGTAATATTCAGAAACTAGAAAAGGAACTGAAATCAACTCAAGCCACTGTTGAAGGATTTACATTAGATAAAAAACTAGAAGCAGCAGATGGTGCAATTAAAGTTGTAGCAGGTTCTGTAGCTGGTTTAACTGGTGCCGTAGGACTATTAGGTATTGAATCAGAAGAATTTGATAAATTAACTGCACAAGCAACCAATGCAATTGCATTTGGTATGGGTATAAAAGATGTATCTGAAGGTGTAGGTAAATTAGCTAAAAACTTTAGTATAGCAGGTACAAAAGCAAAAGTATTTGCTGCAGGACAAAAAATATTAAATCTAGCACAACGAGCATTTAACGCTATATTAGCAGCAAATCCAATTGGTTTAACTATATTAGCAATTACAACGTTAGTTGGTTTAGTTGTTGCATTAAAAGATAAATTTGAAGCTGTAAATAAAGTATTCCAATTCTTTAAAGGATTAGTTACATCAGTAGGTGAAGCATTAGGTTTAACAGCCACAGCAGAAGAAAAAGCAGCACAAGCAGCTAAAGAAGCATCTGAACAACGTGTTAAAGACATTGATAATGAACTTAAAGTACGTAAAGCAGCAGGTGAATCGACTGTAGAGATAGAACGTGAAAAACAACGTTTACTAACGTCATTAACATTAGAAGGTAGTCAGGAAAGAAAAGATGCAGAAGCAGATGCAGCAGCGTTTGAAGCAGCACAACTTAAGGCTGCACAAGATATTCGTGATAAAGCAGCTGCAGATAGAAGATCAAAACGTAAGGCAGCTAGGGAAAAACAAAAGGCAGAAGACGAAGCAGCAGCACAAAAGAAATTAGATGAGGAAAAGGCTGAAACAGAACGTTTAGCACAAGCTGAAGTAGATAGATTAAAAACTATAGACGATATAAAGCAGGAATTCCTTAACATGATTCAGGAACGTGATGCAGAAACTGAATTAGCAAAAGCTGAATTAGATGAAGAACGTAAATTAGCTGAATTAGAAGAATTAGGTGCTGATGAAGAAGCAATACAAGCAGTAAGAGATTACTATTCACAAATAAAAACTGAAGCAGCATTAAACGATAAGGCTACACAAAAAGCAATCGTTGATCAAGAAGCACAAGATGCTATCGATGCTAAAATGGCTGAAATTGATGGTAAAGCACAATTAGAACAAGCATACATAGGTTTAGTAGGTCAATTTGGACAATTATTAGGTCAATTAGCAGGTGAAAGTAAGGAATTACAAATAGCAGCAGTAGTAGCACAACAAGCAGCTAGTATAGGACAAATTATTTCTAGTACAGCAGCTGCGAATGCAAAAGCAGTATTAGCATCTCCAATTACAGCTGGTCAACCTTGGGTTACTATTAACACTGTATCAGCAGGTTTAGGTATCGCAGGTTCGATTGCTGGAGCAGCTAAAAGTATATCACAAATTAAAAATAGTGATAGTGGTGGAGGAAGTGTTGGTGGTGCGCCTACATTACCTCGTGGAGCTAGTTCAGCACCAACTATATCATCAGCAAATATAGACATTGGAACTAACCCTGAAACTAATGTAGACAATACAGCAGTACAAGCTTACGTAATATCAGGGGATATAACATCATCACAAGAAGCAGAAGCTAAATTAAGTACAAGAAGAGCCATAGGCGGTTAAAATATAACAATATGAAAGTAATAAAATTAGACATTGATGAAGAAAACATATTCGAAGGAATAGATGCAGTAGCATTGGTTGCAGAACCAGCTATTGAATTAGATTTTCAATTTTTCAACAAACAAAACTTTGCTAAAACGTTTAAAGATTATCCTCAAGCAGCTCGTAAAGCAGCAGAACAAGGAATTAAACGTAATAAAGCGATAAAAAATAAATGTGGTACCGCTGTCGGCAAACGAAGAGCAACGCAATTAGCTAACGGTGAGAACGTGTCAATTCAAACAATTAAACGTATGAGGTCATTCTTACTACGTCAAAAAGATAATTACGATTTAGCTATAAAAAGAAGCGATTATAATGCATGTGGTTATATATCTTATCTATTATGGGGAGGACCTGCTGCATTACCTTGGGCAGAGAAGAAATTAAGACAAGCTGGTTTACTAGAGGAATCTAATAAAGAAGTAATTATGTCTGAAATGAAATGGGGTACTAAATCAGCAGCAGATAGAGAACGCATCTATAAAAAATATGGTTTTGCTGATCAAGCAGAAATAGATGGTATACCTGTATTTGCAGACGAAAATCAAGCATTAGTAATGGCTAGAAATATTGGTTGTGCAGGCACTCATAAACATGAAATTGGAGGAGAAACAGTTTATATGCCTTGTAAAACACATACTGAAGCAACAGATAAAATGCTTAAAAAAATAGAGGAATCTGAACCAGTTAAAATGCATAAACATTTTGATGAGTTTGATGATGACCAAAAAGAACAATTACTTAAGAATTTAAAATCCGTGGGTAAAACAGAAGCATCATTGATTGATGACACGTGGTTAGAAATTAGTGAGGATGAATTTAACAACAGCTTATACGCTGAATTTGCTGTAAAACGTAGTGATTCAAATCCAGATAAAGGATCATTACAAGATACATCGCAATTTAAAGTATTATACAAATACTCAGGACCTAGAGATTCTAAAAATAGAACGTTCTGTAGACAAGTATTAAATTTAGATTTATTATACAGATTAGAAGACATAAACAATATGTCATTATTTGGTGCTAATGAAGAATTTAGTACATACGATATATTCGTATACAAAGGCAGTTTCAATTGTAGACATAGTTGGCAACAAAAATTCTTTAAAAGGAATGATACCAACAATAAACGATCTGCCAAAAACCCGATCCTAGAAGAATTATTAGGAGGACCTAGAGCACAAGGTGCTGGTCAAACAAATCCTAAAGCAAGAACACAAGCTGAAATTGAAGCAGGCATACCTGAAGGTCAATTTGAGTTTAGTGCGGTTGGTGAAAAAATGGAATTAGCAGGACCACTTATGGTACCTGATAAATTAATACCTCGATTTGATGAGGAAGGAGAAAAATATTATGTATTCTTTGATGCTGCAGGTATTAAAAAACTATCATATAAATTGATGGAAAATAAATTAATTGATTCTGTAAACATAGAACATGATCCAGATAGAAAAGTAGCTGATTTAACATTAGTAGAATCATGGCTAGTAGCAGATGAGAAAAATGACAAATCTAACTCATACGGATACAATTTACCTAAAGGTAGTTGGTTCGGAGTTTATAAAGTAAACAACGAAGAAATATGGGACAAATACATCAAGACAGGAGCAGTAAAAGGCTTTAGTGTTGAAGGTATTTTTAACGATAAAACAATTTTAGCAAATAAACAAGAATATGCCTTTACCAAATCCTAAACCAACCGAAAAGAAAGACGATTTTTTATCTAGATGTGTTACATCAGATATAATGCGTAAAGAATTCCCAGATGGCAAACAACGATTCGTCATTTGCCTTCAGCAATGGGAAGATAAGTAATATATTTATACTCATACAACATGAATTAGTCCATTGATTCTATTGTATTATTGTATATATTTTTATATATTTTTTCTTTTAGGAAGGGATAGCACGTAACGGAACCTCGTTAGCTATCCTTTCTTTTATCTACTATATGTCCACGTTTTCTATCTGTAGAATATGAATTGTATTTAGGATAATCCCCAAATGCTAATTTGTGTTGTTCTAAATGGTATTTTTCACGTATTATACGTTCATCTTTATCATCAACATACTCAATCATATCAAATGATAAATGTTTTCTATCTAACTTACCTGTAGCTAAATCATAAGAGATTTTAGGTTGCCACTTATCATTAGGTTTAATGTGTTTAGAAAAATGGTTTACACGACGTTGTTCTGGTATAGCAGATTGACCAATGTAAATAATATCTAATTTATCATAAACAGCATACACACCAGCATCAGTCTCTCTTTGATACGCTTTTATATATTCAGCTTTTTTATCTCTAAACAAAGGCAATTTCCATTTAGCCTCATGTTCGATTTTAGATTGTTTAGCTTTACAGGTTTTACATTTGTAAATACCACGTTTAAACATTGATAGATAGGTGTTGACACCAGGATTAAGGGTTGTTTCTTCTCCACGTTTAGCACATGCCGTACATATTTTAGGCCATGAATCTTGTTTGTTGTAAAATGTTCTCATATTGTATATTTTTATTTGTTCATATTATACGTATTCAATATAAATAGAATATCAACAGAAGCCAACAGATTTTGTAAAAGAAGTGAAATAATACGGATATTTATGATTAACGAAATGAGGCAAGTAGCCTCATCAATAATTTTTTTCAAAAACATTTACTATGACTAAAAATGAATTAAAAGAGTTAGTAAAACAACACTTTAATTTAGTCGAAGCAAACGTTGAAAAATTCGATAAAGCGGAACTAGAAGATGGTTCAAAAGTATCTAACGAAGAGGCTGGCAAATTTGCTATCGGACAAACTCTATTTATAGAGGACAAAGATGGTAACATGGTTAAAGCACCTGAAGGAGAGCACGTATCAACATCTGGTATCCAATTTATTCTAGACAGAGACTCTAAAATCACGGGTCTTAAATATCCAGACGCTAAAGGTGAAGGTTCAGCTGATCTTAAAGAAGATAAGATGGTTGAAGAAGACAAAGATCCACAAGCTAAAGATTTAATTAAGAAAGGTGATAAATCAGACGAAGGAGCATTCGCATCTAAAGAAGATGAAATGGACGCTAGAACTGATGCTGAAGAGGAAGGATATCTAGACGGAATTAAAGACGAGAAGCAAGACTTAATTAACGCAGGCGGATTTAAGCTAGAAGACGTTATCGAAGTAATTGGAGAAGTAGTTGAGGCGAAAGTAGAAGAATTAAAAGACAAAATGAAGTCTATGGATGACAAAATGAAATCCATGGAAGAAAAAATGTCTTCATTTAGTTCAGAACCAGCAGCTGATAAGACTGTTCCAGCAATCAAGTTTTCCAGAGCGGAAGGCACAACAAAAGCAGACAAACGCTACAACGCAATGTTGAAGAGAATGTCTAACAAATAATTAAAATTAAACTTAAACTATTATGGGATTAAATGTAGCTGCATTAGCAGACTTTAACAACGAAGTAGCAGGTAAAGTTTTACTTCAAACTATTTACAAAGGCAATACTGCCGAGTATGTAAGTATTCAAGAAGGGATTAAATATCAAGAGCCTTTGAACAAGGTTGCTGTTATACCTTATTTTCAAGGTGGTGATGCAGTAACTACTCCAAGTGGTTCAGCAATATTTACTCAAAGAAACATTACTGTTACGAAGAGAACAGCTTACGATGCTTGGAATCTTCAAACGCTTACTCAGAAATACCTAGGTATATCTGCTTTACCTGAAGGATCTTACGAAGAGACTTTCAGTTTATTAAATGACCTAACTACTGAATTAGTAGCTAAGGCACAACAAGACAATGATAACTTTATTTGGAACGCAGTATCAGGATCTCAGTTCGCTGGATCTTCTGTAGAGCCAGAAGCTGACGGTTTTCACAAACTAATTAGTGGTTCTACTGCTAATGTAGTTGTAGCAACTGGTGCTTCTGCAACTCCAATTACAGGATCTACTGCATACGCACAGTTAACAGGAATGTTAGAAGTTGCTGATCCAAACATCTTAGATGTTAGTGATTTAACTTTCTTCTGTGGTATTAAAGTATTCCAAAGAATCATCAACGGTCTTACAACTCAGAACTTATTCCACTTTGACCCAACTTCAGTGAAGTCAAGAGGCGGATTTTACGAAGTTCCATTACCAGGATACCCTAACGTGGTAATCGTTGGTGGATGGGGATTACGTAACAAAGAGAGAGTAGTACTAGGACCTGCTTCTGATGCATTCGTTGGATGTGATCTTATTTCAGATACAAGTAACTATCAACTTTGGTATGATATCAACTCTGATACTATCAAATACAGATTGAGAAACAAATTAGGTACTCAAATTGGACATCCTCATTACTGGGTTTCTAACGACGTAAACTAAGAGCATTAACCGATTATTAACTAACAAAAACTTAAAATTATGGCATGTGATATTACATCAGGATTTCAACTAGGTTGTCGAGATAACATGGGTGGACTTCGTCAAATTTATATATTAAGTGGTTCAGTTAGTTCAGTAACAGGCGCAAATAATGGTTTATTAACAGCTATCAGTGGATCAGGTACGTTCTTTTTATTCGAACTTGCTAAAAACACAGGTGACTTTACAGAAACTATTAACAGTAGTATCGAAAATGGTACAGTTTATTACGAACAAGTAGTAAATGCACCATTCCAGAAACTACAATCGTCTACTCGTAATCAGGTTAAGGTTCTAGCACAGAACCCAGACCTTAAGATTATAGTTCAAACTAATAATGGTACTGAAGACGGCGGAATAGGACAATTTTTCTATTTAGGCCAAGAAAATGGTATGACATTATCAGGAGGAACTGGACAAACGGGGACAGCTTTTGGAGACCTAAACGGATACACACTAACATTTACAGGGGATGAACCATTCCCAGCAAGTGAAGTAAGTGGATCTGTCTTAACAAGTGTACTTTCGGGTATAACTGTAGGATCTTAAATATATTCTTAAAAATTGGGGGGTCTATAAATGACCCCCTTTTTTTTAATATCTATCTTATACAATAAACATATTTATTCTTAGACGATGATTAGACTAAATTACAGTAGCAGCGGGACAGATCAAAGCGCACTTTGGGTAAATTACCAAGTGAGCTCCTCTGAAGCATTATTTTCATTAACTAGTAGTTTTGATCAATCATTATGGGAATTATCTGGTAGCATCATATCTAATAAAACTAAAGGTGGAGACGGATGGTTATTAGTAGAAACTAATAGAAATGCAGCACCTACCGCAAGTGGACAATGGTTTGCAGATATATCTCCATACGTAAGTGAATTTACTCCAGCAATATGGAATGTAACAGCACTTAAATGGGAAGATAACAATGAACCAATTGCAGTTTTAGATTATAAATGGGCAACGTTCCAAAAATATCTAAATAGAAAATATGATGGTGGTTTCATTGATACAGAAAGAGTATGGGTTTCAGGTTCGAATGACCCAACAATAAAAGATTATGTATCAAATAATGAAAACGGTACCTTTAACACATATCAATACTAATGGAAAATAAAAAATTTAACTTTTCGGCTATTAAACGTAAGGAAGAATTCGCTAAAAGTGGATTTGACAGAGAAAGTAATCCTTATCGTCACGGAGAAATGGACAAGCCAAAGTATATGAAATTTGGAGCTGATAATCAGTATCCAGAATATTTAATTTCATTATACAATCAATCATCAATACACGCTTCGTGTATAAATTCAATTGTACAAGCTATAACCGGAGATGGTTTAGTTACAGACAATGAAGACATCTTAAAAGTTGCTAACAGAGATGGAGAATCATGGAATGATATCTACAACAAAGTAGCTTTAGATTATAAATTATTTGGCGGATATGCTTTAGAAATTATTTACTCTAGAGATAGAAGCCGTATTGCGGAGATTTATCATGTAGATTTCTCACACGTGAGAGCTATGGAGAAATGCGATCGCAATAAAATACCAGGTTATTATATTTCAAATGAATGGAGACCATCATTTGATTTTACAATTAATGACATGGATAAAAAATTACCTCATTTACCTCCATTTAATTTAGAGTGTAGAAATGAGGAACCAAAACAATTATTATACCATTCACCTTATAGACCAGGACAAGGATATTATCCATTACCTGATTA
>Ga0181393_1000450_pt1 | contig 15431 bp, 4 predicted proteins | sample 16SPOviralmetaG_FD_130122 | JGI IMG/M metagenome (GOLD analysis project Ga0181393, IMG submission 130122) | Marine viral communities from the oligotrophic San Pedro Time Series (SPOT) site, San Pedro Channel, CA, USA - 16 SPOT_SRF_2010-10-21 | ecosystem: Environmental > Aquatic > Marine > Strait...
ATGGATGCTGCTGAAAAACGATTAGATGATGCGGAATCAGACCTAAAAGATCTACAAGAATCAGGTGACGCTACACAAGATGATTTAGATACAGCAGAACAAGCTATTTCTGATGCAGAAGGTGACATATCTACTCTACAAGAGGAAATGGATGCCGCTGAAGGTAGATTAGACACAGCAGAAGATAATGTCACTGACTTGACTAGCCGAATTTCTGCTGCTGAAACTGCTTTAGATACCGCCAAGAAAGATATAGAAGATTTACAAACAGATGTAGACAGTAAGGCTGCGCAGACTGACCTAGAAGCTGCTGAAGGCAGAGTAACAACTGCTGAAGATAATATATCTAACCTACAAACAGATCTAGCAACTGAACAAGGTAAAGTATCTACTGCACAGGGTGATATAGAAACCCTACAAGGTGAAATGGACGCTGCTGAAGGTAGATTGTCTGATGCAGAAACTGCCTTAACAAATCTACAAGAATCAGGTACAGCTACACAAGGTGATTTAGATACAGCAGAGCTAGACGTAGCACAGGCGCAGGATGATATAACTGAGCTACAAGGTGAAATGGATGCTGCTGAAGGTAGATTAGATACTGCAGAAGCTAACATATCTGATATACAAGAAGGTATTAAGACTAACCAAGGTAATATAGCTGCTGCACAGCAAGACATCCTTGACATAAACGCATCGCTAGCTGACAAAGCCGAACAAACTGACCTATTGCTTGCCCAAGGAAGATTAACTGACGCTGAGACTAAAGTAGGTCAGCTACAAACTGATTTGACTGCAGCTACCACCAGATTGACTACTGCAGAAGATAACTTCGCTTTATTGCAGGAAAGCGGCACAGCTACACAAGGCGATCTAGACACGGCTGAGATAGCCATAGAATTTGCAAAAAGCGATATTAGTGATTTAGAAACTGCCTTAGAAACTGAGCAAGGTAAAGTAACTGCCGCACAAGATGCGATTACGCAACTACAAACTGATATTGGTACTAAAGCCGAGCAGAGTGATTTAGAAGCTGCTGAAGGTAGGCTAGATAGTGCAGAAGCTGCCTTAACAGCTTTACAAGAATCAGGTACAGCTACACAAGAAGATCTAGATAAAGCGGAGCTAGCGGTAGAAGCCGCCCAACAAGATGTTACTGATTTACAAACAGATTTGGGAACTGCTCAACAAGATATTAGCGACCTGCAAACTGATCTAGAAGGTAAGGCGGCACAAGATACAGTAGATGATATACAGTCCGACTTAGACCTTGCTGAAGGTAGATTGGACGACGCAGAATCAGACCTAAAAGATCTACAAGAATCAGGTACAGCTACACAAGATGACCTAGATAAAGCAGAGCTGGCAGTAGAACAAGCTCAACAAGATGTTACTGATTTACAAACAGATTTGGGAACTGCGCAACAAGATATTAGCGACCTACAAACGGATATTGAAACTAAAGCTGCGCAGAGTGATTTAGAAGCTGCTGAAGGTAGACTAGAAGATGCAGAATCAGAACTAGAAGCTCTACAAGAATCAGGTACAGCTACACAAGATGATTTAGATACAGCAGAACTAGCTGTAGAACAAGCTCAACAAGATATTAGCGACTTACAAACGGATATTGGTACTAAAGCTGAACAGAGTGATTTAGACGCTGCTGAAGGTAGATTGGACGACGCAGAATCAGAACTAGAAGCTCTACAAGAATCAGGTACAGCTACACAAGATGACCTAGATAAAGCAGAACTAGCGGTAGAGCAAGCGCAACAAGATGTTACTGATTTACAAACAGATTTGGGAACTGCGCAACAAGATATTAGCGATCTGCAAACTGATGTTGGGACTAAAGCTGCGCAGACTGATTTAGAAGCTGCTGAAGGTAGGCTAGAAGATGCAGAAAATGAGTTAACAGCTTTACAAGAATCAGGTACAGCTACACAAGATGATTTAGATACAGCAGAGTTATCGGTAGAACAAGCTCAACAAGACATCGTAGATATACAGACTCAGCTAGAGGGTGTAGCTACAAGAGAAGATATAGAAGGTGTTAGCTCAGAGCTACAAATACTAGCTGATTTAATAGGTAAGCCTCCTAACTTATTAACACAAGAAGATATTAGTCTAGCGGAATCATATTTAGAAGCTGCATCAGATGAATATAATGCGTTGTATGATGTTAATAATGATGGTACATTTGACAATGAAGATATAAGATCTATGCAGGATGTGGTAGATACTGGAGATTATTCTGCTATTGCGGGTTCTCAGTTTAATCCTGCTACTGGCATGTTTGCAAGAGAAGAGCAGTTTAGGCAAGACTTGTTGGACGCTCAAACTCAGTACGAAGCGGATTTAGCTGCACAGAAAGAACAACAAGAGCAGGATCAAATAGCTAGGGATTTGACTATGACTGCGCAAATGCAGAACATGCTAACAGCGCAGACACAAGATGCACAGCGAGAAGAGCTAGCAAAAGCTCTGCAACAACAGCGTACAGTTACGGAACAGCAATCACCGTTAACTAATATAGATTACATATATGATTTCGCTGGAGATAACGTCTTCGCAACGGACAGACAAAGAGGTTTTTATGAGTCTGCTTCTATGTACGGAGATAACTTTTTGAACGATATAATAATGCCGCAACAGCAGCAAAGACGCGCTAAAGGTGGTATGATAACAGATAAAACTGACGAAATACTTAAAATTATTGGAGATAAGTAATGTCAACGTATTTAGGTGGTACAGGAGTAGTCCAAGATTCCACAGGCGGTTCTAGTGCTGCAGCTACACACGGTTCAGCAGATAACTCGCTAACTCAAGGTAGTACGGGGCAAAACAATAGTCTTACAGGTAGTATAGGCGACCTGCTAACTAGTATTGGTGGCTCGGTTCTAGATCTTGGCGACGGCATCTTAGAACGAATGGGGGATCCCAATGACCCTGTAGGGCAGCTACTAAACATAGGCGCTGCGTCTATGATAAGCAACCACACACAGCCAAACCGCCCTGAAGTAGGGTATCAGGGTGGGATTGATAGGCTTACAAAAGTACGTAAACGTGTAGAGCAACCACAAGGTACTACCGAAGGTACTAGATCAGGCATACTGACTACTCAGGATATAGGTAGGCAGGGTACTATGATGAAGACCGTAGACGACCCTGAAAATCCGGGTCAAACTAAAAGAGTGCCTATGTCTGATGAGGAGATTAACTCACAGCGCTTTGCGGGAGACCGCTACAGGCGTGGTTATGAACGTAGACCCGGTGGTAGAGGTAGACGTTACTTCACTGACACCCAATATGCTAAGACTCCAGAGGAAGATTTAGAACCACCAACATTAGAAGAAGCAGAAGCAAAAGCTGCTGCGCAAGCCGAAGAATTAAAGGCACGCAATGCTGATGTTGGCACAAAGAATTTTGCCGCTGGTGGTATTGCATCTGCACATAAAGGTTACTACTTAGGTGGTAAGACTGATGGCATGGCTGACAAAGTACCTGCACGTATTGATGGTAATCAAGAAGCACGTTTAAGTGACGGTGAGTTTGTAATACCTGCTGATGTAGTAAGTCATCTAGGTAACGGTAACTCAGATGCGGGCGCACAACAGTTACATGGTATGATGGACAATGTCCGTACAGCCCGTACAGGCAACCCAGAACAAGGCAAACAAATAAACCCGCAAAACTTTATGCCTAAGATGGCTCAAGGTGGTATAGCTAAATTTAGTGAAGGCTCTACAGTTACAGGCACATTTGATGCTCAAGAAGAAACTCCAGTAGGTCAGGAGGTAGGGCAGTCGGGAGCAATTGCAAACTGGGCAGGTGACTACGTTACAGACATGCTAGCTTATGGTAGGGCAGAAGCTGAAGCACCATACGAAGCATACGAAGGCCCACTAACTGCTGGCACAAGTATACTACAAGACCAAGCTATGACCGGTGTTATGGCTCTAAACAATCCTTTGAGTAGTAGTTCTGTAGTAAATCAAATGGGGTCATTTGAGCCTACAGGTGCTAACGTAAATAGGTTTATGAACCCTTATGAGCAGAATGTTATTGATCGCTCTGCCGCTGATATGCGCAGACAAGACCAGATTACTCAGCTACAAAATAGACAAGCATTAACTAATGCGGGCGCTTTCGGTGGTTCAAGAGACGCGCTAATGCGTGCCGAAGCTGCTGGCAACCTAACTAGAAACATTGGTGACATGGCAGCGACACAGCGAGCGCAAGGGTTTAATACTGCTATGGATAGAGCGCAACAGCGACAACAAGACATTAATCAGTATGGCTTTGACACCCTAGCAGCACAAATGAATGCGGGGCAAACTCAGAGAGACGTTGCTTCTGAAGGCATAGCCGCTGATTACGCTCAGTTTAGAGAAGAGCGAGACTATGATCCTAAGATGGTTCAATACATGCAATCATTGCTACAGGGTCTACCAGTTGCGGCTAGAACTACGAGTTACACTGAGCCTAGCGCGTTAGGAGAGATTCAGCAAGGTCAGGCAGGTTTAGAATACCTACTACAACTTTTCGGGTACCAACAAGATCCCACTAATATAAATACGGAGACTGCATAATGTTAGGCATAATGGGAAACATTGACCAACAGGTTAACGATAAAGCAGATAGCATGCAGATGCAGGGTAAGACTAGCACTGTATCTAAAGATCTCCTTGACGTTATGGCTACCCAAAAAATAGCTAGAGAGAAAGAAACAGCCTTAAAAGAGCTGCAGATGGCTCAACAACAAAACCCTGCTACTATAAAAGACCAACTAGAACAGAAAGTTATGGGTATGACGCAGGGTGAAATGACCAATCAAACTGCTGGCATACTAGCGCAACGCGCACAACAACAAGGTAAACCACAACAACGTCGTCCACAACAAGGTGGTATTGCAGGTGCTCGTCCTCCTATGGGCGGTGCTCCTAAACCTCCTATGGGCGGTGCTCCTCGTCCTCCTATGGGTGGTGCTCCTCGTCCTCCTATGGGTGGCTTACCTTCTATGGGCGGTGCTCGTCCCCCTATGATGGCTAGTGGTGGTATTGTTGCTTTCCAAGAAGGTGGCCCAACGTCACAGAAACAACGCTTAATGGATGAGCTGAAAGAATTGCGAGCACGCAGAGGTAGAGAAAGCATGATGAGCAAAACGTCTAATGTTCTCTTACAGAAAATAAACCAAAAAGAGGCAGAACTTAAAGCTATAACAGATGCCGAGGCTGCTACTACCCAAGAAACAACACCGACACCATCAAAAGAGAAAGGTGGTTCTGAAGATATGATGTCACAAATACTGTCAGGTATGGCAAACAAGACAGCCGAAAGTCCTATTATGGATACTGAGGCTATGCTAAAAAAAGTGGACACTACTGGAAATCTAACCCCAGAACAAAAAACTTCTATAAAGCCTCAGATGGCTACTGACGCGGTTGATGCAGATACTATGTCTACCCTTCAGGATATGGCTAAGAAGGATGTATATGGCAAGGGTGGTGTACAAGAACTAGCGCAAGAAAGATTTGATAAGCGCTACGAAGTAGATGAGTTAGATAAACCCACTGGTTTAAAAGGTTTACAAGATGATTTAGCTAAAGAGCAAGACCGTCAAATGTCTCCTGAAGTACAACGTGCACAGATGCTACAAGATATGCGTGCAGGTAGTGGGCTAGGTAGACGTATTGCAGATGCGTCAAGAAGCCAGAATGAAAAGACTTTAGAGTTCAAACAAGACAAGGTAGACCAATATAAGTCACGATTTGATACTAAGATAGCTGCGTTAGAGAAATCCGATGCTCAAGTAGCTAAAGCCGTAGAGCTAAGTCAAAACACTAAAGTAGCTGCGCTACAATCACTAGCAAATCTGGGCGGTAAGAATGCTGAGTTAGCGCTAGGGCAAACGCAAATGTACCTAGAGCAAAATGCTAACCGTATTGCTAGTAAGCTAAAAGCTATAGGCATAAGTGAACAAACAAACTTACGTATACAGTTAGCAAGAGAAGGCAGCAAAGAAAAAATTCTTAGCCTACTTTCTAGGCTAGATGAAGTACGTGCCGAAGAAAAACGTTTGTACCTAAAAGACAAACAAGTGGAGCTTGATAATTTAGATCGTTCTACAATAGACGGGCAAACTAGGTACGACCAAATAGTTGCCGGAGCTGATAATTATGCGGCTTCTGTAGGTGAACCAGCACGTAAATTATTACTATCGTCTTTGGGTAAACTTGAGGGTGTAGATCTTGATGATAGCACTTTTAATGAGAATGCAAGCGATAATGTAAGTGATGTAATCCCGCAAGGTTCTTTGACCGAAAAAGGCAAAAGTCTAATAGACAGATTAAAATAAGTAGGTTTGTAATGAGCACAACTCTACAAGACATACAAAGCGCCTACAAAAACGCTAAAGCTCAAGGCTTGGAGAAAGAAGCCAAACAGCTTAGCGCTATGTATCAAAAAGCGTACAAAGATATACAAAGACAGAAGTACCCTGATCTGCAGGAAAGTCGTGCAGATGAGACTGGGGTGCTTGGTAACTTCTTTAAAGGTATACCTACAGGTGCTGTAAATCTATATAGTTCAGCCGCGCTAGGCGCTATTGCTCCTCTTGAAGAAGAGGCAGAACTTGCCGCAAGAAAGAAAATCCTAGAGACACAAGAAGCCCTTTCTTTTGAAAACGTAGACGAAGATTCCATAGCGTATAACTTAGGTCAAGGTGTTGGTTCTATATTAGGACTTGTACCTGCAGCGTTTGCTGGCCCTGCAGCGATACCAGTAGCAGCCGTAGTGTCGGGGGCAGCAGGTGCGGGTGAATCTAGTGAGCGTGCTAGAGCCGCAGGTGCAACCGAAGAAGAGCGTAATATAGCCACCATGAAAGGTGTAGGTGTTGGTCTAACCGAAATGATCTCCCTTGGAAGGTTTGCTAAGAAACTAAAAATCCCCGGATTGTCTGATGTAATGGACAAAATGGTAGATAGAATAGACAGTAAGACTATTGACGGGATTATTACTAGACTAAAACGTATGGCTGGCACGGCTGTAATAGAAGGTGGGCAAGAAGCATCTGCCGCTATACTACAAAACTTGGTACAGGCAGGGTACGACCCCGAGCAAGAACTTATTAATATGGGCGTGTTAGAAGAAGGCGCTTATGGTGGTGGCTCTGGTGCTATAGTACAGGGGCTCAGAGATGTTTTAGTTAAAAAGGGTAGAGGGACTAAAGTAACAGATGATAGTCCTACTACACCAGAAGAACGCGCAGAGCAAAGAAAGTTTAATGAGCGACAAGAAAAAGCCCGAGAAGAACGTGATGATGTACAGGGTGACATGTTTGCGGATGAACTAAGCGCTGCTGAACAAGAACAACGTGAAAGACAGGGGCCTCCCAAACCTGAAACTGCTGACGAGCCAGAAACAGAGACTGCGCGTGATACTAGAACACGTGACATGGTAGATGAACTAGAGACTGCCGAGCTTGAAGCTATGGTAGAAAGCGACAAGATTGAAACCACTCGCAAACTAGACGCTGATAGGGCTAAGAAACAAGATGATACTACAAGAATAAATAGAAGAAAGATATTAGAAAAAGTGTTTGACAGTAGTGAGTCAACCAACATGGTAGATATAGCTAAAGCATTTGAGACTGCATTAAAAGAAGACGGCTATAGAAACTTTGTTCCTACTAAGGGTGAAGTTAAAAGTATACAAACGTATACAGCTATGGAACAAAGAAAGGCTAAAAACAAGAGCGTGCAAACAGACACGCAAAAACAAAACCTCTTTGACACTAGACAAGAAAGCGCTAGGCGTGAAAGAGACCCTGACCAGAAAGATATGTTCCCCGACGAGCTTCGTTCCGAGCTTGATAAGCTAAATATATTGCCTTCTTCTTCAGATGTTAGTACATTAGAATCTAGAATAAAGGAGAAGGTCAATGTTAGAGAGCAAGCTACTAGAACATCTGACACAGGAACAGCTAGAGATGGCGTTCCAAGTAGTACAGAAGTCGTGGGACAGCAACGTGCTGATGGTGCCACCGTCACTGGAAGATCTCAGCAAGGAAGATTGGATGGTGGTAAGCGTGACACTAGAAGACCTACTAGACGAAAGAGAAGATCAACTACTGCACTAGAGCAGCAAGAATTACCATTAGGCTCGCCACAACCCAGAACTGCAGCCCAATTACTTGGCACAGAAAAGCCCAAACCAGCGGCTCTTATTGATACGCCTACCACAAAGGAACGTGTTCTAGATTCTGGTAGAAAAATAGAAGTAATTAACTACTCTGCTAGCAGTACGCTAGTACCTGAACATAGGAAGCTAGGGCAAGATCGCAAGAAACTAAAAGCCGTATATGACTTACCAACTACTAAAAAAGTTAGAGCAGGATCTTTGGATCGTGTAATACCTGCTGACACTAAAGAAGTAGCTATGTACATGCAGAAGTTTGGTAGTCCTATGAGTGCAATACTGAACGCGGTGTACCAAGTATCTGGTTCTAAAAATAACCCAGTGAAAGATGCGGGCATAAAGACTAGAGGTCTAAATATAAAGCGAGCTGAAAAAGTTTTGGACTGGGCTAAAAATAACCTGAGTCAAGAGACTAATGCGGCTGTACGTGCAAAAATAAAAGAAATACGTCAAGCTGACGCAAAAGAGGCTGAAGCTACTAAAGAAGCCGAAGTCAAAAAAGAATCTGCTAAGAAAGCTAAAACCGTCAAAAGTCGTAAGGCTAAGAAAGCGGCTGTTAAGGTAACTAGAAAGACAGCTAAAAAAGACGATGCACCTAAAGCTAAAGCGGAACCTAAAGCTAAAGCGGAACCTAAAGCTGAAGCGCAACCTAAAGCTAAAGCACAGCCTAAAGCACAGCCTAAAGCTAAAGCACAGCCTAAAGCGCAACCTAAAGCACAGCCAGCTAAAAAAGAAGTTGAGATAGATCAAGAGGCTGTAGATAAAAGAAAAGTAGAAGAGACCAAGCGCGAAATAAAAGTAGAGGTGATGCAACAGATAGCCAAAAAGTGGGAGGACACTGGTGTATCTTATGGCGCATTGCGACGCATGCTTGATGACTACGGCTCTAAGTACATGCTAAATGAAGCTACTAAAGAAGACATAATTGATGTAGGTACGCGGTACGAAAGTGAGGTAGTTAGAGAAGCTAGAATATCCAAAGCAGATGCCAAGGTATTACTACGTATGGTATCTGACAAAGTAGATAAGTTACTACGTGCAAACAAGTTAAAAGAAGCATTGTTAGAACTAGCGAAAACTGCGGAGAGTTCTGAGTTACGAGCTAACGCAAGAAACTTTGCTAACAAGATAAGCGATAATACAAAAGTAGAATTTGTGACGGGTGAAGAAAGTGTTAAAAGGTATCCTCAGTCTTATAGAAAGGCTGATGAAGTGCCATTTGCATATTATGACTACAAAACAGATACCATAACCCTAAAAGAAGGTTACAACACAACTACGCACTTTGTATTGCATGAAACTAGTCACGCATTGAGTGAAGTAGCTATAGAGAAGAACCCTAACTCCCCTGCTGTTAAGGCTCTATATAAGCTGTTCAATGACCTTGAAGGTAAGTTAGGCACTGCATACGGCATGGAAAACATACATGAGTTTTTAGCTGAAGGGCTTAACAACCGCTTGTTTAGAAAAGAATTAGGCAAGATTAAAGTAGATGGTAAAGAATACACTGCGCTAGATAAATTTATCAATATCATTAAAAATATTTTACGTATGTTGCGTGGAGATCCACCTAGACAACTAGGTAGCGCCTTACAAGAAATAGATAGATTAGCAGAAGCTATACTAGAACCTAACCTAGATCCTAACTTTAGGTATGTACGTTCCGATAGAAGTTCTATAAGAGAGATGGCTAAGTCTACAACAGATAGATTAGAAGAGGCGCGTCTAGAAGTTAAGGAACATGAACCGGGATTAATAGACTTTTGGAAGAACATGAAAGCCAAAGGTGCGGGCCTTAGAGGTTTAGCTAAAATAATACATCTTTCTACACTAGCGGACATAGCTACTGCCACAGGCTTTGGAGATTTAGGGCATAGACTACACAGAGAGATAAACAAACAACGTGGTGGTAGCGACTCTGCTATTGAAGCAAATGACAAGTTTGTAAAACAGCAAAGAGAGTTCTTTGAAGCTGTAGGCTCAAAAGTGTTCAATGCTTTTAACCGTATAGTATTTAGTCCAGACTATGGTGCTACCATCTATGATGTAGATCCTTTCGGCAAGCGTTCAGACTACGAAGGTAAAACATACGAAACTGTAGACCTAGCAGAAGTGTTTGATGAGTTACAACGTGAACTAAACGAGTTCCCACGACCTATACGCGAAAAAATGAAACAACAATTTTACAAAGAACGAGCGTACAACAATAGTTCGTTCACTGAGATTGAAAAAGCTATGGACGTTGAGACTGATAGAATTATAGGAGAATCAGGCAACGAGGCGGGTAGAAAGTTACTACGTGATATAAACAGAAGACTGCTATCTAAAGCTAAGATAAAAAACTATTGGTCTCTAGTACGAGATGATGGTGAGTTTAGAATATGGTTTAGCTATACAAAAAGAGACCCTAAAACAGGTGAAGCGCTTGGTGTTGAGAACTCTCTACTAACCTTTGAACACGTAGCGCAACGCGATGCTATGGTAGAAAAACTAAAAGCTGACCCTGACGTAGATAACTCCACTATAACTGAATTTAATGGAGAACTTACTAGAGATATATTTGAAAAAGCTCCTAGTGGTTCATTCGTGTCAGACATACTAGACCTGTTAAACAAAGAAGGTGTTAAGCCAGATATACAAGACCAAGTAATTCGTATGTATGCAGCTTCAACTCCAGAAAATTCTTTTGTGCGTTCGTTAATTGCACGTAAGGGAGACTTTGGTTACGAACAAAATGTGATGACTGCCGCGCAGACAAGAGGTAGGTCTTTAGCCCTACAAGCCGCCAAGATAAGATCAGCCGCAGAAATTCGTATGGTGAAGAAACTTATTATGGATAAAGCGGCAGAACTGAACAGGGCTAGCAAAACTCCTAACCCCAAGATCAATGCTGTTGCAGATTCGCTTATAGAAGATCACGCTAACTTTGCATTGATGGGAGCTAAAGATAAAGGTAAAGAATATTTTATAAAGCATGCAAACCAAATAGCGTTCTTGTACACCCTAGGCTTTAACATATCGTCTGCTGTTGTAAACATGACACAAGTACCATTAGTTGTTTTCCCGTCTCTAGCGGCACGTTTTGGTGTGGATAAGGCGGCTGATGAACTTATGCGTGCGGCTCGTATGGTTGGTGGATCTAGAATGTCTATAAAAGAGTTCTATGACATAAAAGGTACAGGTGAAGCGGCTACCTACACACTAAAAGAAAGTCATAAGAAAAAGATACGCGAACACGCTATAGACGAAAAGACCGCGTTAGAAGAAATAGAACAGCTAGAATCGTTGATACCAGTAATAAAAGAAGCCAACTTGCAAGGTAAATTGTTTGGTACAAACATAAATAGAGAGTTGGGCGTTGATGAAAAGACTAGTAGATACGACAAACTTATGCGAGCGTCTGCATACTTCTTTGTACAAGGTGAACGCTTTAACACCCAGACAGTAATCCTAGGCTCTTACAACTTAATACGTCAGCAGATGGCTAGTGAACGTAAGGCAGGTAAAAAGTATTACAGCCCACGCCTAGCTAAAGAGATTGATGTGCCTGAGAATGTAAACGAGCTGCGTAAAATAGCCGCGTTAGATGCTATATATCTGACACAAGAAACCAATGGTGGTTCTACACTAGAAACTACAATGCCAATTGCTAAGCAAGATATTGGTAGGGTAGCGTTAATGTATAAAGGTTATGGCGTACTTATGAACTCACTGCTTATAAAGAACGCTATACATGGCATAGTACGCGTGTTTTCTACGCCTCAAGAAAGAAAGATAGGACTACGGCAACTAGCGGGCGTACATCTAAGCGCGGCCTTTTTTGCGGGTATTGGTGGTACGCCTTTATGGGGCATAATATCTACGCTTTGGGATTTATACCTAGACGATGATGAAGATGACGCGGATACAAGACTACGCAAGTTTATAAAAGAGGATTTCTACAAAGGCCCTGTGTCTACAATTACGGGTATGGCTATATCTGAACGTGTTAAGTTAAACGACTTGATATTCCAGTCAAGACGTTACATGCGAGATCCTAGTGTAGAAGCTAACTTTGGTCACTATTTAGGCGGGCCATTTGTTAGCACTTTAGGTAGGTTCCAAAGGGGTATGAAAGACTGGGCTGATGGTAACTTCCTTCGTGGGACAGAATCGTTTGCTCCTGCGGGCTTATCAAATGTACTGACTTCATTCCGATACTATGATGAAGGTATAACTACCAGAGCAGGTGAGCCTATGCTTGATGACGTTAAGACTGGCGAGATCTTCTCTAAATTCTTAGGGTTTATGCCAACTGACCTAGCGTTTAACTCCGATAAGAGTTCGAGAGATCAAAAAGTTACTCGTGCTATAGGCGATAAAAGGAAGAAGCTAACTGGTAGATACTACAAGGCATTGAGAGATAAAGATTATCAAGAGTTAGCAGATGTATGGGAAGACATAAAAGAATTTAACAGAAAGTATAAAGGCGAGAAATTTGTCATAACTCGTGAGTCTATTAGAGATTCAGTAAAAGCTCAACACAGATCTGCGGCTACTAAGCATAATGGAGTTGTAGTATCTCCACTGTACAGAGAAGCGTTACGTAAGAGTTGGGAAGAATATAGTCAATAAAAAAACTCCCCAATGCCTCGGAACAAAGGGGAGTCAAGGGAGTGACAGAAGCAACGAAGGGGAGGAAGTTACTTCTTTTCCTATAATATCACACGATCCTCCAAAAGCGTACACCTAACTTGTTACTCTCTATGGAGGTTAGGGCTTTGTATTTCCAGCCTTTTCTTTTAAATATCACGTTAACTTGTTCTCGTGCTTTACGGGCGTTGATACATGGAACGAAGACTGAAGCGCCAACGCCCATCTTATCCCAACGTACGATAATGCGTACGCCATCAGGTGCTATATCATCAAGTTTCAGCATCTTCGTCTAAATCAACTTCAGAACAATCTACACAAAACACGTGTGTTAGTGGCATCTTAGTTGATGTACCTTTAGTAAGCCTTATCTTTTCATACTTACCTTTAAACTTAGCTTTCAATTCGTCTATCAATGAACTGTAATTTATCTGTTGTTTAGCAGCCCACGCTTTTAATACTTTAGGTATTATGTATAGCTTCTTAACGTCAGTCTCGTAACGACCTACCAAGCGAATACGAGGATCAGCTTCAGGTATGACTAGGTCGTCCATACCATTACCCTGACTCTTACGCATGTCATCGGTACTTCTAATTTTTAGTATGCTACCCCAATGCTCGTGCACAAAGTCATTCAATGTGTCAGCCGTAGAAGCTATCATATCGCTAGCCATAGTCTTATTCTCTTTTAATAAGCGTAGGGCGTACCTAAAAAAGTCTTCTTTGTTGTACTCTAAAAACCCAAGTTCACTAGCCAATATAAACCCTGCTACAGTAGTAGTAGACCCTGCTGACCAATGCCTTTCCTGTGCAGTAAGTTGTGCACCTGCATCTAACTTCTGCTGTACTTCTTGTAGTAACGCAATAACTCTGTCCATATTCTGCATCAGGTATTGCAGATAAGGTACACCTACAACCCCGTATATGTTTTGAGAGTTAGACTGGTGTTTGTCAGTCAGGTGCTTAGTCTTTGTCTCATCAAATAACTTAACCGCTTTTGTTTCTAGCATACGAGCCGCTTCGGCTTTCGGGGCATTCTTGAAAGCGCTTATCCGTTCAATGACACTAGTGTTACCTGTAGATATAGATAGTAAACTCCACGGCTCACCCCGATGTCTCTCTGTGTTCGCGCTACCTGCCATCCTGTTACGTTGCCTACCACTAGATAGTTGATATATTAAGTCAGATAGTTCTTCACCCTTGGCGTTTGTTAACTCATCAATGTAATAAGGTAAGTTCTTGTATACCTCACCACGTAACATCAATGAGTTCTGCGTATCTTTTGCTTCGACTACTAAGGTCTTTGGATTGCCCCAAACAGACGCTCCTACGTACATAGCGGTGGTCTTACCTAGTCCAGACTCCTTACTATGAACGTGTAAGCTCGAACATGCGATAGGCATTAACGACATAAGGGGCGAACCGAAAGCACTGGCTACTATATATTGATGTAACTCAAAGCCATCTCTATTATAGAAGTTAGCCATCTCTTTCCATTGTTCTATAGTACCTTTAGGTTTAAACGCACTCATTAAACCTGCTGTAGCTTTAGATGGTGGGTTACTCTTTACACCATTTCTTGATATTTCTTGATTGCCTAAAATGAATGCACTGTGTGTATCATCAGTCCAACCAAACTGGGTACGAGCCAAGTCAGCTTTTGTAGTAGCTTGCAACTCGTTAATCCAAGTAGTCATATAAGTCATAAGTTTATCCATCTTTGTTATTGCCACGCCTTGCATGGACATCTGTTTTCTAAATTCTTCTCTTGAAGTTACTGCTGTAAGTGGAACTGTAAATTCACGTACACCGTCCTGTGGTAGGTGTAAACGTATTACCACAACTTCCCCTAGTTCGACATCTACAATACGACTGACGATGTAAATGTCGTTGTGGTATATAAGTTCCTCAGTAGGATCACCTTCCTCATCTGTGGTACGTATATATACACCACCACTAGCGCCACGTATGTATGGCTTTGGGTATGTCGGAATTACATACGTAGTAGTAGGTGTGTTTGGTAGATCAAGTGCAGGTACTTCTACTATATTATCTTCTTCGGTAGCTTCTTTTATGCTACCACCTAACGATATAGGTGACTTGATCTTGCCCCAGTGCGGACACTTGGTACATACATCAGGCTTGAACTCATCAAAGTGTGCACATTGATAAGGCCCTTTAATTTTATCAAACTTATCCTGTGTTTCTTCTGCTGAATACTCAGGGTGATTCTTAGACATAACGTGTGCGGCTTTCTGCCCATCAGAACAGAACTTAGCTATAGATAGTCCTGCTCGCCACATAGGCTCAGTACAACCGTCTTGCTTTACTACTATGTCAACTAACTGCGCACAGCTAGATTCTCTAGTGATAATATCTTTAAATTTAAATTGCTTGTTACCCATCAACGCATCCATAACTGCGCTGTTAGGCATAGGCTCAAGTGACTTTGTTTCTACCTTATCCGCACCAATACACTTAGCAAACTCGTCTAGCGTCACATACTCTGGTACATGCTCACTAAAGAACGTTACTTCTGTTGGCGGTTCAGTCTTATAGTTGTGCGTAGTAGGTATACGTAGTACACGAGCCGCGTCGGC
>Ga0181393_1000454_pt1 | contig 15386 bp, 26 predicted proteins | sample 16SPOviralmetaG_FD_130122 | JGI IMG/M metagenome (GOLD analysis project Ga0181393, IMG submission 130122) | Marine viral communities from the oligotrophic San Pedro Time Series (SPOT) site, San Pedro Channel, CA, USA - 16 SPOT_SRF_2010-10-21 | ecosystem: Environmental > Aquatic > Marine > Strait...
ATCATTTAGTAACTCCTTGTTCTATATCCATATCTTGCAGTACATGACCAAGCTGTACAAATATTCTTTCAGCTTCTTTTCTATTTAGTTCTACTGCATGATCTCCAAGGACAATGAGTATACTTGTAATTATACCAAGCTCATCACGAGAGATTGATACATCTACAGTATCTTTATCTCCCGGTGATACTGATCGTGTCTGCATGTTATACCTCCATTTGTGAAATAGATGTAATGAAATTAAAGGTAGATTCAACTTGCTCTTTAGCATCTTGGATTACCTCATTGATGTAGTCTTCGTGGTCTGATGCATTTACATGATACAATGACATCTCTTCTGTCAATGCGTCGAATGTTTCGCCAGCATCCATACCACGTTTGTAACATGCAATTGCCATATCTTGCAATGCCATGTCGAGTTCGCTGAATTTACCCATTTTTTAGTCCTCTTCTTCTTCTTTAGGTTTCGTGTATTCGTTTGCTTCCTCACATTCCTCCCAACCATCTTGATATCCTGCATCGTAATCTGACACTGAATCATCAGCAAGATTAACACATAATCTGTTGTGTTTTATTACAACATCATTGTAGTCTTTGATTAGGAAGTTTTGAGCCATAGCAACAATCATCATGGTTTCGGGATTTGATTCTTTGACAATCTTTTGCATTTCCTCTAGAGTATCAGGAGTTCTGAAGAAATTGTTAGGTTTCTCTAGAGGAAGCTTTTTCTCGATCCAGTAGTTTGCGTTTATTTCTCTGTCAGTCTCACTCATAGTAGTTCACGAGATACAAACTGACCTGTAGTTGCATCACGAGCTACTGACAAGTAGCCTTGGTTAGAACTGAAAGTACCTTTGGCAAAACCATATCGTCTTGTGGTACGTCTAAAGATTAATCGTTGACGCCCGATAGGATTGATTGCTGATACTTTAACTTTTGATTTAAGTCTACGGCTAATAAATGGTACATCTTTAATATTCATAATATTTCTTTCTATGTTAATATTTTTTTACTTTTTCAACGATTACTGTGGTGTCATTCTTAGTATAACACAACAGACAATCTTTACACTTTTGTCCTGTACAGTTCTGCAGTTCTACATGTTCATGCTCCAGTACATTATTGAATGTCTTATCAAAGTACTTGGGTATTTTACTCATGACTGTAGAGATCATTGGATTACTGTATATTAGGACGAGGTTATCTGGTTTCTCATGTTCCTTAAAATACTTTACAACCAGATCATTTCGTTTAGTCCACAAGACACATCGGCAATGTGGATTTTTCTTGGCAATATTTACGTAGTTGATTAAATTGTTAAGGTTTATTAATTCACCATGTGCATCGAACCTGATGAATGCGTCTAGTAAAACAGGTAGATATTCTATATCATGTACTTTACTTGATAGGAAATCACTGTTGTGTTGCAATGCTGGTTGCATATTCTTACGATATGATTTTAGCATTGTATGTGAGTAACAAACAGTACAGATGTTGTTCTTCTTAGCTGTTGTATTCTGTTTGATACAATATTCATTTGTAGCAGTATTTGTAGATATTGCACGTAAACCCTCAAGTTTACCTGTCATCTTACTGATGTGTACTCCAGATCTTTCTACCATGTTTTACCCTTTCGTGGTAATTAGTTGATTATGTTGATATCTTATGTATCTCTAGAAATCTTTGGTAGATGTCATCGAATAACTCCACAGATTCTCTGTGTATTTTGATAGCTTCTGCCATTGATTCTTCATATTTTAATACAAGATCTGTTGATCTGATTACAGACTTGATAGCTCTTGCCATCTCGTCTTGACTTATTTCTAATTCACCACATATCGACATAATAAATCCTTTCTGTTATGTGACTATTTACGCCACGAGTTCATGTCAATTATCCAACCTATGTACATTATTGCTACAATTACATAAATTATAGTAATGTTCATTTATCTCTTTCTTCTTCGTGTTTCTCTAATGTATATTCAACACCAAAGATGAAAGAGTTTATGTACAATAGAAACATTACTAACCCCTCTATTGGCGTTGCTAGTAATTCTTTCATTAAGTTTTTTTAGTCTCCTGTTTAAGTTTAAAGTGCATAGGCAGGACTTATTGTGTTACCTGCATGGGCCTAAATAGAACTGGCTAAGATACCCAACCTGACTATTGCTGCGAAGCGTGGTAGCTACTCCTAGTCAGTACATTATGTCGTTCTAAACATTATTCTGTCACTATGCGATATCACCGTCGTGATATGTTTCCAACTCCTGCACTACACTATACTTATCTCAGGAACTTAATCTCGGAATAATAGTGTAGCTGGTTGTAAGATCACTACAAGCTTGCGAACAAGTTACCTTACAGCTGTGATCCACGAACATTGAGTGGCGAAGCCACCATCTATCAGATTTCGGGAATGCGATGTCGGGATCTCCTACCCTCTTTTATTTTTAGTACCCTCTAGTTTCTCGAATGTGAGCTTTAGCTCACCAATAAATAACTTTCAAGCTTTAGCTTGACAATTTAAAAATAACTACTTCGCTTTTCGTAAGCGAAGACTATTTGAAAAGATATAGACTTCCAACTCCGTAGTTTGAGCTGGAAGCCTTATTTGAAACACTAGAATGGAACTTGTGTTTTAGATTGGGTGTTGTCTACAGTGACCTGACTATTCACAGCAGACTTGTCTGAGAAGCCATCTGTAGGCTTAACAGGAGCTGGACCTTTACGAGTAAAGCCTGATGTAGCACTGCTAGAAGCTTTGACATGCTCTGTGACCATAACAGCTGTTAGAATGGATTTGACTCCGTTCTGAGTAGGTGTTTTAGGATCATATGGAGCTTGCCAAACAATAACATCACCTACAGAGTCATAACCGATCTCTTCTGTAAATGGCGTGACTGCATCAGCATGAACAATTTCAACTGGTCTGTTGTCAACAAATCCTCCATTGCCGTCTGATCTCTTAGACTTACGAGAAAGAGAGACAGTTGTACGAGTAGGATCGTTTTTGTCTGCCTTTGTTAACATCCAATTATCAGCCCAAAGTTGTGCAGTGGCCTGATCAGTTGTAGAGATCTGCAACTCCCACTGAGGGATATCACCAGTGTACTCATTAGAGACTGGATTACCCAACTTAGCATAGCGAAGAGTTGCATTTTCAATTACAAATGTTCTTGGTTCTGATATTTTAAGTGTCATATTATACTCCTTTTCTGAAACTATGACCACCACTATTTAGTCTCGAAGAGACTATCTAATAGATACTATTAGTATACTATAAGTAGACGACTAAGAAGACTACAGTAGTATCTAATACTTATTGTTAGTATTGTTAGGAACTAATAGAGACTACAAGAGACTATAAGAGACTAATAGAGTATTAGTATACTATTAGGAAGTCTCTCCCTTTAAGGGGTATATACATTACTGCATAGCTTATAGTGTCTGTTATGCACCCTATGCATAGATCCCTTTTATAGTCTTCTTGTAGTCCTTCCCAGTGCCTCCACCACGCTAAGTCTCTCACAGAATCCTCTCAGATACTCTCAGAAGCCTCTCAGAGCCTATATACCCCTTAAAGAGACTTACCCCTAGGCAAGAGTCTAACAGGATTCTGAGAGAGGCTCTGAGAGAAACTAGGGGGTACTAAAAATAAAAGAGGGTATAAGAGATAAAAAAGTAACTCTTTCGTTCTTTCTCTCTAAGACCCTATGAGATCCTTCAGGGGTACTCAAATCTATGAGGACAAAATGAATAAACAAGAAATAACTAAATTACTAGCTGAGAAAAAGAAGAGGGACACTCTTAAAGAATACTCCCAGGACTTTACTAAGTTTGCAGAGGAGCAGATACAGATAATAACCAAAGATGCTATACAAGGCTTTGTTCCTTTTAGGCTTAACAAGTGTCAACAGATTATAACAGATGCTCTTAAGAAGCAGCTAGAAGAGACTGGTAAGGTCAGAGCAATTATCCTTAAGGCTAGACAGCAAGGTATTAGTACTTACTGTTCTGGTAGGGTCTTTTGGAAATCTTACTTTACTGCTTATGCTAGATCAGTTGTTATGGCACATGACTCAGCTACATCAGATGCTTTGTTTGCTATGTCAAAGAACCTTATACGCAATATGAGTGGTGAACTAGCTCCTACAGAGATTAGATCAAATGCTAAAGAGATTATTATTAATAGTCCTTCTATGCCTGACAAGGATGCTACAGCTTCTTATAGACTCTATACAGCTGGTAGTCCTGAAGCAGGTAGGGGAACTACTCCTACGATTGCACACCTGTCTGAGGTTGCCTTCTGGCAGCATGATGAGAAGATACTTGCTGGTTTGTTTCAGGGTATCTCACAAGCTGCAGGTACTGAAGTGATTGTAGAATCTACAGCTAATGGATCTCAGGGAGAGTTCTATAGACTCTGGAAGGGTGCTGTTGCAGGAGAGAATGAGTATGTTCCTATATTCTTACCGTGGTATATAACCGATGAGTATCGAAGAGATGCACCAGAGGGTATGGAATTAACTATAGAAGAAGAAGCGTTACAAGAAAAATACGGATTAGACAATGACCAACTATATTGGAGAAGACTTAAGATTGCCGAAGGTGGGGAACTCAAGTTTAAACAGGAATACCCAGCAACAGCTGACGAAGCATTTATCACAAGTGGATCTAACGTGTTCAACGTGGAGCGTTTGGACGCCCTCGTACCCCAACCACACCAACGAAGATCCGAGTGGGACCCTCACAGCAAGATGTTCGACGAGCATAGAGAAGGAACCCTCTACATATACGACTTTCCACAGTGGGAAGAACCCTATGTAATAGGAGCTGATGTGTCATTAGGTGTTGGACAGGACTACTCAGCCTGTACAGTCATGAATAATGAGCGAGAAGTCGTAGCAATGTACAGGAATAACCGTATAGATCCTGCAATGTGGGGAGAATTACTGTTTTATCTAGGAAGATACTACAATAATGCGCTACTCGCAGTAGAATCTAACTCTATGGGCATTGCAACACTGCAGAAACTAGAGTCAATGGACTACATTAACCTGTATCGACAGACTAAGATTGCAAATGTTAGTAATGAAGAGGGAATGCGCCTAGGATTTAGGACAACTTCAGCTACAAAACCTGCAATTATAGGGAATCTTAAGAATCTTATAGAGAATGAGGAGCTACTTATACCTTCTCCTGTTATGATACAGGAATTAAAGGACTATATCTCTACAGAGACTGGTAAAACAGAGGCAGCTCCCGGATGTTACGACGATACTGTAATATCACTAGCAATATGTGCAGAAGTTTTACGTACACACTGGGATAAACTACAAACAACTAACGTAAGCTGGAAACAAAGGACAGTAGAATGGAACCAAGACGAAACGAACTGGTTATAGATGAAAAAGAATACACTATGGTAGACATATTAATAGAGAAATTCTTTGAAGGTTATGTACCAGTACAATGTATTTGCCTAACAGAGATGAATGGGCATCCACACATAGAAATAAATTGGTATTCTTGTTAATTGTATATACCCCTTAAAGAGAATACTAGATATAGAGGAGGACACAATGTATTATGTACTAGCATTACTTTGTTTAGTAGATGAAGCGTGTATGGTAAAGACATACCCACATCTATTACCTACCTACGAATCATGTATGATTGTAAGGTCAGATGTAGAAAAGAAGTTGTGGGAGTTTGCTCCTGATAATGCAGAGTCAGTTAACACTTGGTGTTTCTCTGTACCAACAGAAACATAGAGAGGATATAATATGCCTAAACAAAAAACTAAATCAAAAGTAAACGCAGCAGGTAACTATACAAAACCTACTATGAGAGCTAACTTGTTTAGATCTATAAAGGCTGGTGGTAAAGGTGGGAGTCCGGGACAATGGTCTGCACGTAAAGCTCAGATGCTTGCTAAAAGATATAAGGCAAATGGTGGGGGGTATAAGTAATGGCCCTAGCAAAATCACAAAGATCATTAAAGTCTTGGACTAAACAGAAGTGGCGTACTAAATCTGGTAAGCCATCGACACAAGGTAGTAAAGCTACTGGTGAAAGGTACTTACCCTCTAGTGCTATTAAGTCTATGTCTAGTTCAGAGTATGCATCTACAACTCGTAAGAAACGAGCAGATACAAAGAAAGGAAAACAATTTAGCAAACAACCAAAGAAGATTGCTAAGAAGACAAAAGGACATAGGAGAGTATCGTGAGGTATTTACAATCTAAAGGTAATAAAGGAAAGCTGTTATATATCCGAATGTGGGTAAAAACAACAGTATTTATTTTCCTTGTTTATCTATTAACAGCTAGTATTCTAAAAGCAGAGGGATGTGATAGTAGTACGAATGCTAACTGTATTGAGACTAATAGTAATACTAACTCTAATGTTAACTCTACTATGTCATCAGAGACTACAGTAAAGTCTCCTCCTCCATCAGCAATGTCACCTACAATTAATAATTCTAATAGTGACTTGTGTACCGTTGGAGTTGCAGGAGCCGTACAGACCCAGATACTAGGTATATCTGCAGGAGCTACAGTTAGAGATATGAACTGTGAGAGACTAAAGAATGCAAAGGTTTTGTATGACATGGGGATGAAGGTAGCAGCCGTATCGGTAATGTGCCAAGATAAAAGAATATTTCAATCTATGATGAATGCAGGTACTCCTTGTCCATTCGACGGACTCGTAGGTAGTCCAGCAAAAGAAGCATGGAAAAACAATCCACACTTAGTACCGGGTGCTAAGACAGGAAAGAATAAGGAGTGGTCAGATGATGATAAGAATACTGCCAAAGGTGCTGCTGGCGTCGGTGGTTTGCTTGCTCTCCTCCTACTGCTTATCTGATGTTATATACGAAAGAACAAACAATGTAACTACTAATGGTTACATATGGGATATGACAAAGGTCTTACCTCCTGAATCAGGACTAAAAGTTCAAGGGATATATCACAAGTATACAATAACTAAAGATCCTAATACAGATGCTACAGTTTCTATAGTTAATAAAAACACTAATGGTGTAGGTAACATCTATGAGAGACATGATAACTGGAATCAGATTCCTAGTAATACAAAGTTAGGATTTGATAGAATCACACCTACGTTAGGTACATCATTTGGAGATGGTAGTATATATGTAGATGGTGATGGAGAACTGAGCGACGTTATAGTTGCTTATAATTATATGTACGATACTTGTGCAATACCTTTAACAGATTCTTCTTGTCCGGGCTATGAAGATGCCCTTATGAAATACCTTCTTGACAATGGTTTAATAGATAATGAACCAGATATAAACGATCCTTACTACGATGACTGGGTACAATTCCAGTTAGATCAAAAAGCAGAAGCTACAGAAGAAGAAAAGAAAGAAGAGAAAGTTAAAGAGGAAGAAGAAGAACAAGAATTAAAAATAGAAAAAGCACTTGCGGTAGCAGGTGCGGCTGAACAGATTGCCAACCCAACAAGACAATTGTTGATGATGACGCAGATGATATCAGCAGGAACCCTAGATGGATACTACGGAACAACTATAAACGGTGGAACTTATGAAGACACTGTTGAGTTAGAAGATGGTATCATTATAGATAATTTTAAAGCATTGAGAAACCTTGCACAAGATAAGGTTCATAGAACAATGGTTCGATCTCAATATGAATGAATGGAGATAACATGGATATTAAAACAATAACAGCGTTAGCGTTCTTAATGCCAGCCACTGCTGCAATGGCAGTTGACTCACCTATTACAGGTACAGTAGAACCTAAATGTTCAATATGGACAGAAACATCAGGTGTATATGGACATCCACTTCCATACAAACTAACTACAAAACCTGCAGATGGTGGAGTCAAAGCTAGTATACGCGTTGACATAGCACAAGCTGATTACTATAAAACAAAGTTTACACATCCAAACAGCTTCTCATCTAGTCCTGCATTGACAGATGCAGTCTCATGGACAGGAAGCACTGCAGTAGGAGCAGTAGGAGTAGCAGGGATGTCAGCTTATGAAGCTGCTAAAGTTACTTATAATAATGTTACAGAATTTAATATGACATTAGCAGGATCTACATGGTTTACTGTAGAGTCAGAAGCCAGCTATGGATCAACTAAGTCTTTACCAGCAGGTAATTACACAGCACTTATAGTAGCAGAATGTATAGCAAAATAATATTATCTTTTTGTTTTGTTTTGTGTACTGTGTTTCAAAGCTATGCTCATGAAATGACACCAGCTTACCCTAAATTAAAAACATCATATATAGATGGTGTATCAGTTACTAAAATGAAACTGTTTAATAGAAGAGAAGAGGTAGAGTATTATCAAATAGAAGTATTTACATTTGATTTTAAACCTGTCCCTTTTGCTTCTACAGATAAGATAATAAAAATAGGCTTTAATAAATATAAAATATTTGATGTATATATAAAATCTAGTGATATAGATAAAGCAGTATACATTTGTACACAATCAAAATTATTTAAAGAGACTAATCAAATTTCTTTAATAACGTCGAGGGTTTGCTCAAAAATAAAGGACAAGTAAATGAGGATATACTTAATACTTTTATTGGTTACTCTTGTTTGCAGTTGCAGTTATAGTAGAACTTATGCAGACTCAACATCTAACTCTTTAAGTTTATCAATACCTAATTCTACTACAAGTTTTCAAGCAGATAAATTTCGTGCAGGAGAACTAGATTGTAGTAATGCAATAGGATCTGCAACTAATATAGAGTTTGGAGTAACTGGTATTATCCAAGGAGGAACTACAGGTCATCAACGAGTTGGTGATATTGGAGTATACTCTAAGATAACAATACCGCTTGGAAAGCGGGCCAAGAATAGAATTGATTGTAATCGTTTATACGAACTTGAACTTCAAAAGAAAGAACTAGAAGTTATGAAACTACAGCAAGAGATAAACCAACTAAGAAGTTTATCCTTTGAAAACTAGGAGGACATTATGGCAACAGAAATAGAAGTTGGAGGAGCCACCATAAAAGGTGGTAAGCTCATGCTTATTGTACCAATCGTGTCAGCACTAGGTGGTGGACTATGGGGTGGTTTTGAATTTTACAAAGACTACATGGACATGAAAGAAATTATACAGAACATAGATATAGATTCTATACAGTCTGAAAACATTTTAGTTCAAACTAAGTTAGATAAAGCAATTGATTATACACGAGATATAAAAGATGATCTACGTGAAGATATATTAAAAATGGAAGGCTACATTGATAAAATAGATTCTAAGGTTGAGAAGTCTGTAGATAGTGTTAGGGAAACTAAACTATTAATAGACGCATCGTTAGAAACTATGTTGGCTTCTATGAATGAATTACAAAAGGATACTACTGCATCTCTTAGAGAAGTTGAATCTTTAAACAGAGAAGCTGAAAAGGATGTAAGAAATACAATGAGAGAAACTGAAGCAAGAATAGAATCTAGTATGAGGAAGCTAGAGGAAAAGCTAATTGAAAGATTACAAGAAGCTTTAGACAATCCACTCTCAGATTAAGTTTCCGCAATGTCCTCACGACTCCGGTGGTAGTTAGCGGATAGACCACCACAGAATAGGGCTAGTAGCCTGTTAGATAGATAGAACCTAGGAGGTTACTATGTCAAGATATATACAAGAGTCTTTAGAGTCTGAAGAAGAAAGTAAAGAAGAAGTACGTGAAATGCCAAAAGCAGGTAAGTACTCTGTAGAAGATTTGCAACCAACTAAAACACCAACATGGTCGAGAGGTTCAATAAATGGATAGTACAGGGTATAAAGAAAAAGTAACTGACGAACAGCTATTAAACTTAATAGAGTCAGGTGTTCAAGATACAACTGGTGATTGGTTAAACTCTTCTGATTTACAAAAAGAAAGACAACGATCTACATATGAATACGCAGGAGTTCCAGAGCTACACTTAGCTCCTCAAGGCGTATCTTCTATTGTAGACACATCTACTACAGAAGTGGTAGAAGCATACACATCAGTGTTGTCTGATTTGTTTTTGTCTAATCAAAAGTTAGCAAGATTTATTCCAATAGATGATAATGCTATGTCATATAAACAAGCAAGAAATGCATCTATGATAACTAATCATGCTTTATTTAAACAAAATAAAGGATGGGAAATCTTACAAACTTGGTTTAAATCTGCATTACTTTGGAAGAATGGTGTTATTAGATGGGACTATATAGAAGACTATAAATATAAAATAGAAGAATATGAAGAGATAGATCAAGACAGACTTGATATATTATTATCAGATGAAAATGTAGAAGTGGTTGGTGATCTAGAGTTTGAAAATAAGTTTGGAATGTCAGACCCTTTAGGTGGTCAAGATCCTAATACACAACTTGTTTATGTTAACGTTAGAATACGACGTAAGATAGATAAGTCTAGAGTAAAAATAGATAACATTCCACCAGAAGCATTTAGAATATCAAGAGATGCTACATCAATAGAAGATGCGTCTTTTGTTGGTATACAATCAGAAATGACAAGATCAGAAATACGAAAGTATTTTCCTGAAGTATCTTCTAATATAGCTGATGAAGAATGGGATGAACTTGATGATTATGAAAGTTGGTTAGGAGCTACTGGATACGCTGAAGAAGTTTCAGCTCGTAAACAAGTAACAGGTCAAGAGTATTGGAAAGGTTCTAGATCTGGAGATACATATCCTTTAGAAGCTAATCGAATGGTTACAGTTACAGAATGTTGGATGAGTGTAGATAGAGATGGTGATGGTATTGCAGAATTAAAACGTATTATGACTGCAGGAGATCATATTCTTTTAGAAGAAGATTGTGATATGATACCACTAGCATCTATCACTCCTATTGATATACCACATGAATTTTATGGTTTATCAATGGCTGACTTTACAAGAAGCTCTACCCTTGCATCAACAGCTATACTTCGTGGCTTTGTAGAAAATACTTACTTAACTAATTACTCACCTAAGTTAGCTGATCCTAATGTAGTTGACTTTTCAGCGTTGCAGAATATGCGACCTAAACAGATCATACCTACAAACGGTAACCCTAATGGTGCAGTATCTACACTACCTCCAGAAGTTATATCTACTGGTACTGTTCCTTTGTTGCAACATTTACAAACAATAAAAGAACAAGCTACTGGTATGAGTAAAGCGGCTCAAGGTTTAAATGATACATTGTATGTCTCTGGGAATTCCGAAGCTAAAGTGGCAGCTGTTCAATCAGCATCCCAGAAACGTATACAACATATTGCTAGAAGATTTGCTGAAACTGGTTTAAAAAGATTAGTACAAGGTGTATACTCAACTATGCAAGATCGTGTTAATCGTAACATTAGTATGATGTCTAGTGGCATATTCTTTTCTATAAACCCAAAAGATTTACCTATGGAAATGGATTGTGAAATATTTTTAGACTTAGGTGAAAACTCAAATGCAAACTTACTTACTAAGTATAGTAAGATTGGCAGTGAGATTTTACCAGCATTAAACAGTCAAGGTCAAGGTATGGTTATAAAACCAGAAGCACCTGCTGTACTTGCAACTAAAGTTATTGAATCATTAGGTATTGACTCAAATGATTTCTTAGAAGATTATACAACACCTGAGTTTAAACAAAAAGCTGCACAAGCTTTACAACAACAAACTCAACAATCACAACAAAAATCTCAGTTAGAGGATCAGAAAGCTCAGACAGAAGCAATGCAAAACCAAGCTAATGTTAAGTTTACTATGGCTCAAACTAAGAATACAATGGATGATAATGCAAAACAACTTGCAGTATCTATTGATAGACACTTCCAAGAATGGAGTGAACTAAAAATTAAAGCAGAAAAAGAAGGTGTAGAGTTATCACCACGACCTGATTACGCTACAATACTTATGATGGCTAAACAATTAATAGGTGAAGTTGGTGAAGATCAACAACCACAGCCAGCACAACAACAACAAACAGGAGCTACATAATGGCAACAGTAACATTAACAGCCGCAGGTGTAGGCGGTACACAATCAGGAACAATTACAACAGCTGGTGGATCTGGCGGTGGTAAAGTAATAGTCGCAAATGATAGTGATGCACCAATAACATTTAAAGTATCTACAGCAGGATCAGTTGTTTTAACAGATCAATACTGTGATGCTAAAAGTTTTAAATTAATTACAGGTTTAAACAATGGTGCTACAACACTTACAGTATTATCAACACCTCATGGCACTGCAGCGCAGTCTGGAGAAATTGTTTACTTAACACTAGTAACTTAATAATATGGAAAAATATCGTAGAGCAGCTGAGAAGAAGCTGGGCGATAAAGTACACCCCGATATAATAGCGCAAGAAGCTCTGGAAAATGCAGAGTTCTCTTCGCGTGAAAGGGAATACTTCTTCGATAGAGCATACGGAGATTTACTAGCAGACTATTTTGTTGAGTGGTTAAAGACTGCTCCTCACGAATTTAAACATCGTGAGTTTATATATAACAGTGCATTAGCACTTGGAGATGTTAAGGCAAGATTAATTGCAGTAGAAACATTAGGTAAAAATATACCTTACATAAAAGACATGGAGGACTAAATGTCGAGGACAATAGATTACAATATTTTAGTTGAAAATTGTGAAGATATAATAAATACTCTTGAGCATGACTCAATGAGATCTTCTGGAAAAATGAAGATGAACTCTGATCAAATTTTAGCTTTATACAAAATACTACCTATCTATAAAGATAAGGCAGTTAAAATTAAACCTACCCCAAAAAAGAAGGAGGGTTAATAAATGGACAACGAAGAATCTCTACCCAACGCGGATGACGTTCAAGTTGATGGTCAATCTGAAGAACAACTTCTGGATGCTGTAATGAGAGGGTCTGAGCTTGCACAACAAGCTGGACTTGTACCGCTACCCGATGAGGAGATTGTCGAAGATGGCCCGGTGGAATCAGAAGAACAAGAAGACCAAGACACTGAAGAAGCCGTTAGTGAAGATGAAGGTGAGGAAGTTGAGTCAGAAGAAGATGTAACAGAAGATGAGGATGCCACTGAAGAAGTCGCTACCCAAGAGACTGATGTTTACACTGCTGATGATCTTGATTTAGATGCAAAGGTTTCTGTCAAAATTGACGGTGAGGAATCTGAAATATCTTTTGGTGATCTATTAAAAGGTTACACAACCGAACAAAGTCTTTCTAAGAAGGGTCGTGAACTCGGAGAAGCGAGAAAAGATTTTGACAAATTAGTTAAAGATAAAACAGATGAACTGGAAAAAGTTGCATCTGGTGCTGCTGCAATTATTAGTCAGAATGAACAAGGGCTTGCAAAAGATTATCATGATATCGAAGCTAAAATTGAAAAAGCTAGAGATAGTGGTGATACTTACGAGATTAACGAACTTAAAGATAAACGAGAACAAATTCAAAAAGAATATTGGAAAACTCGAAGTCAACGTGAAGGAATGGTAAAATCTGTTGAGGAGCAAAGAGAAAAACTTGCTACTGAAAATTGGGAGAAATCTGTAAAACATTTTCAGGATACAATCCCAACTCTTATACCAGACTTTAATGATGATGTAGCTACTAAGATTAGAGAGTTTGCTATTAGTGAAGGGATAGATCCTATTGCACTAGATACAATCACTGATCCAGCTATTGTTAAATTCGTTGATGATTTCAGGAGACTAAAAGAAAGTACTTCTAAGGGCGCAGCTAAAAGAAAAGTTACACCTACAAAGAAAGCACTTCCTACTAAGAAACCTAAGTCACCCCAAAAGAAAGCTACTGATAAAGCTAATACAATTAGATCTAAAGCATTCGCTAAAGGATCTAGTAAAGCTGATCAAGACGCTTTCTTAAAACAACTTGCTTCTAATTCTCTAAATTTATAATATAGGGTAGATACCCTAGGAGTATATCATGGCAAAGACAATCGGCTCAAGAGCCGTAGCAACTGGTCGCGGTGGTGCAGACGTAGCGTCAGGTACAAGCGACGCAATGGTTTCACAACGTGAAGACCTATCTAATTTTATCAGTATGATTACAAGGGATGAAACACCATTCCTAGCATCTATTGGTAAAGCAAAAGCAACAGCAATTCGTCACGAATGGCAAACAGATGCGTTAGCAGCACCTGCAGATTCAAGAATCGCAGAAGGTGTTGACTATGCAGACGCTGGAACTTCAGCCTCATCTAATGAGTTCCCTGCAGGTTTCACAACTGTTGGTGGACATCGTACACGTTTAAGCAACGTATGTCAGATTAATGGTAAAACAATTACTGTATCTGGTACACGTAGAGCAATCGATCAAGCTGGCGTTGCTGACGAGTATGCATATCAACTTAAAAAGCGCGGAACAGAAATGCGACGTGACGTTGAAAATGATCTTGTTGGTACAGCTAATGTTGCTGTAACAGGAACAAATATCCGATCAATGGGTACACTTCGTTCTTGGCTATCTGCTGGTGCAGCCACTGTTCAAAGAAATGGTGTTGCAGCTGTAGCAGGTGGAGATCAAGGTGAAGGTTCAACAGTTCCTGCTGGCTCAAACCTTGAGCATGGTGGTTCATCTGTAACCGACGTATCTCTATCTTTAGCAGACATTGACGCAGTAATGCAGTCAATCTACGAAGAAGGTGGTGATGCTTCTCGTGTAATGTTGTCACCAAAGTTACGACGTGACTTCTCAGACCTAATGGTTTCTGACACTGGTGTTCGTAGAAATATGGATGCAGACGGAAAACTACGACAGTCTGTAGACGTTTACATGTCTGACTTCGGAGATCTAATGGTAGTTCCAAACTACATCATGGGTCTTGGCACACTTGCAAACGAAGCTGCATTTATCTACGATCCTCAGTGGTGGGCTATCGCTACACTACGTCCAATGCAGGAAGTAGAAGTTGGTCAGAAAGGTGACTCAACTGTAGGTATGTTCGTTGAAGAATGTACACTAGAGTGTAAGAACCCATTGGGTTCAGGAGCTATCTACGGATTAGCATAAGTTATATAGGAGGGGAGGGAATAATCTTCCCCTCTTTTTTTATTCACATTATCGATAGGAGAAAGATATGTACGTAATACAATATTATAATAAAACAGGTAGCACTGTAGCAAGTGCTTTTGATAATGACACCACACATTATATACCAGCAGACATGTGCGCTTTTCAAACTGTAGCTACTTCAGGTGGCGGTTATGAATTAAGCAGGGTAATATTCTTTGGGGGAAACGCTGCAGGTGTTGACTTGACACCGTTAGCAGATGATAACGACAACGCTACGTATTCCGAAGCAACTTTAGGATATATCGGTAAGTCAGGTAGATTTGTTCCAATAACAAATAAACAGACAACTGGTTTAGA
>Ga0181393_1000459_pt1 | contig 15364 bp, 19 predicted proteins | sample 16SPOviralmetaG_FD_130122 | JGI IMG/M metagenome (GOLD analysis project Ga0181393, IMG submission 130122) | Marine viral communities from the oligotrophic San Pedro Time Series (SPOT) site, San Pedro Channel, CA, USA - 16 SPOT_SRF_2010-10-21 | ecosystem: Environmental > Aquatic > Marine > Strait...
GATGACCACATATTTTATAGATGGGAGATTAAAGATGAATAGATATTATGTAGAATGGAAAGTAGATGGTAGCAAAACTTTTACAACTTATATTTATATTAAAGCATATAGTGTAGAGCAAATACGAGACATGCTTAATGAATATGATATAGTCGCAATAGATATAACAGATTAGGAGAAGTGGCATGAAAGAAAGAGGATATGATAAATTGTTTAGTGATATAACTATAGAAGAGTTAAGTCATAAGATAGTTAGGTTAGCTAAACAACGTGATGCATGGCAAGAAAAGGCTATGAACATGGTAGAGAAGAGTACACATAAAGAACTTGAGTTAGAAAACCAACGACTTGTCCAACAACTTGAGCATGATGAAACTGTAGTGCCTAGGGAAGCCTATCAAGCCATGAAGGAAAGATATGGGCATGAGGTAAATAATGCAGAGTATTGGAGAAATGCATACTACAATAATCAACCTAGAGGATGTGGTTACATGTTCAGCGAGATACCTAACGACACAGATGGTCAAGAGTTTGTTGACACTATGAAGAAGTATCTGAATAGAGATTCATATAAGATGCGAGTACGTGGACAACACATCAAGCCTGAGTTAAGGGGTACAGGTGCTACATACTTTGGTCAGAACTTAAATGAGTCTACACACATGAGAATTTACATTGATAAAAAGAAAGGAGAATAATATGTGGCACAGAATAATAGCACACTTCGAGGAGAAGTATGGAGAGAGTACCAAGTTTGATTTAGACTATGGTAAACTATTAATAATAGCATTATGTATTTACATAGCATTGGAGGTGTAACATGGCGAAGAAAGTAAAAGAAATAAATAAAATATTAAACTTAACTAAGCATCAAGCAAAGCAGATATTAGAGATACTAGAAACATTAAGACGTATCAATGCACAGACAGATGAGAAGTGTCCTATAGACTACAATCTAATATGTGAGTTAGAGGGAATGGAACATCAGCTTTCTAATATAGTAGGTGCTACAGTTGAGTGTGAGCATGGGCACTACAGTAGATGGGGTGGAGCATATGAATATAAAACCTGACATGGATTATTGGACAGTAGACATGTGTACAAATATAAAAGGAAGAGGTATATACAGAGATAAAAAGAAATTAAAATTTAATTATCAGAGAGGCTATGACCCATCTGAATTTGTTCATAAGATTTGGAAACGATATGGTATATCACTAGGAAATGGACAATACGTAATTGATAGAACAAGTGAGTACTTTTGGTTTACCAATTATATTTTATTAGAAGACGAAGATATGTTTAACAATTTAAATTTGGAAAGGTTAGTATCCCCATGTTGGATTTAAAAAACTTAGTAAATGATTACTATTTATCCTTTGATTTCAAGAACTTACGAGAAGAAACTAAGAAACAGTATCAATATTTCTTGAATGTAATGTTAAATACGGAGATAGATGGTAAGCCTTTGCGTAAATGTGATTATACCAAGTTACCTACACGTTATGCAAAAACTGCATATAACATTTGGTGTGATAAGGGTATACCTATGGCTAATCATGTTATGTCTGTGACACGAGTTGTATTCAATCATGGTGTGCGTGAAGAATTGTGTACTCTCAATCCCTTCTCTAGTGTCCGTAAGAGAGTCTCTGAGAGACGAAAGGTAGTATGGACTAAGGAAGATGTACAAAAGTTTTTAGATACTGCCTACAGCGATTTTAACACACGTAATTTAGGTCTGATTGGACACATGGCATATGCTTGGTGTCAAAGATTAGGAGACATGAGATTATTAGAATGGTCTACTATAGATTTTGATAAGCAAACTGTACATATTGAGCAGTCAAAACGTAAAGCAGATGTATATTTACCCATTGATGATGATTTATTTGAGATGTTACAACAACAAAATCAGGACTTTGGCTTTCAAAAGTATGTAGCACCTCGCCCAAAAGCTATTAAGGGTGAATACAGACCTTATTCCTTACATAAACTACCTGTTTTTGCTAGAAAACTTATGCAACAGGCAGGATTATCTGATGAATTAAGGTTATCTGACCTGAGAAGAACAGGTACAACAGAAATGGTTGATGCAGGAGTAGGAATAGGGCAGATTATGTCAGTAACAGGGCACTCTAATCCTAATAGTGTTAAGCCATACATGAAAAATACTTTAATTAGTGCAAATTTTGCATTGACAGAACGTAAAAAGCATAGTACAAGCATAACAAATGCCGACAAAGAAAGTGTATAGTACATGAATAATATATATAACATTGTAAGTGACATGGATATTAGTAACGGAGTTACCAAGAGAACTACTTGTCCTAACTGTGGTAGTCATAATACCTTTACTGTTACTAATAATATGGGTAGCCTGATGTGGAATTGTTACAAGGCTTCCTGTAATGTTAAGGGTGGCACTCGTGTACACCTATCAGCAGACGATATACGAACTAGTTTTAGTGGAGTCAAAGAATTTGCTGAAGAAAGTTTTAGTTTACCTGAGTATATTGTTCCATACACAGGTAAGGAGTACTATGGCATAGATAATAAACATCTTATGTACGATGTAAAAGAAGATAGAGTTGTCTTTTTAGTTAAACACAAGGATGACATAGTGGATGCTACAGGTAGGTCTCTAAAAAATAAACTACCTAAGTGGAAACGATATGGAAAAAGTTCCTTGCCTTATACCTTTGGTTGTGGTAAGGTCGCAGTAGTTGTTGAGGATTGTGTTAGTGCGACACTCATAGGTAATGATGTATTAGTTGGGGTAGCTGTGTTGGGTACATCACTTTCTGAATCGCATAAAAATTATCTAGCACAATTCTCGACAACAATAATAGCACTAGACCCTGATGCCCTACCTAAGACACTATCTTTTGCTAAAGAATTAAGAGGCTACGTAGATACTATAAAAGTATTAAAGTTGCGAGATGACTTAAAATATCGTGACCCTGTAGATATGACGAATTTAATGAACCTAACCCCAAAGGAGTAACAACATGGAATTATCACTAATAAGAAGTTTAATGGACAAAGAGTTTTATGATGAACACAGAGGTGCTAAATGCCCTGACAGATTGTTCAGCAAGGATGTAAGGAAGATAAAACAGTCTATAGACAAAGCAATGGAAAGATACAGCAGGACAGTAACTCCTGATGAAGTAGAGGCATTGTTTATGACTTCTAATCCCACATTCACTACTGCACAAAAATCTGTGTACTCAAGTTTCTTTAACAGGATAAAAAAGGAACAAGCTATGGGAACAGACATAGCACAAGAGGTGTTATCCAAACTATTTCAGCAAGTTATAGGAGAGGATATAGCCAATCTTGGTTTTGATTATGTTAACGGAGATAAGAGTAGTCTTGAACCACTACGTAGTCTACTAGAGAAGTATGGAGATGACTTCACACCCAATTTAAATATTGAGTGGGATGACATAGACATGGATACTCTCTTAGAAAAGAATGACTTAGAAGCACGTTGGAGTTTTAATATACCCACACTTACTACAGTTATAGAGGGTATCAATGCAGGTCATCTTATAGAAATAGGTGCTAGACCTAATACAGGTAAGACATCCTTTCATGCTAGTTTGATAGCTAGTCCTAGTGGGTTTGCCCATCAGGGTGCTAACTGTATTATATTATGTAATGAGGAGTCTGCACACAGAGTTGGTGCTAGATACTTGACGGCTGCCACAGGCATGACTATGCAAGAGATTAGAAAGAATCCTAGTCGAGCAAGAGATTTGTATGCACCTGTGAAAGAACGTATAAAAATAAAGGATGCCACAGGTCGTGATATGGCTTGGGTTGAGAGTGTATGTAAGTCCTACAAGCCTGACCTCGTTCTTCTTGATATGGGTGACAAGTTTGCCACTACTAGTGGATTTGCTAGAGCAGATGAGGCATTAAAAGCAAATGCTATATATGCTAGACAGATAGCTAAACAACACGAGTGTGCCATGTTTTATATGTCACAGTTAAGTGCAGAAGCAGAGGGTCGAATTGAGTTGAACCAATCAATGATGGAAGGCAGTCGTACAGGTAAAGCAGCCGAAGCCGACCTGATGATTTTAATAGCTAAGAATCCTACTACAACTGTAGAAGGACAAGAAGAAGATACAGAGAGACATATTAATATTGTTAAAAACAAGTTGACAGGTTGGCATGGTCGTGTAAAATGTAATCTTGAATACAAGACAGCGAGGTATGTAATATGAGATTGATATTAGACGTAGAGAATACAGTAGTCACTAGAGATGGTAAGCTACACTTAGACCCATTTGAAGAAAGCAACACATTAGTTATGGTAGGTTTGCTTACCTCTAGTGGAGAAGAGACAATCGTTACCTTTGACCACAGTGAAACAGAACCTACACCTAATGGTCACGAGATTGTACAGAGGGCACTAGATAATGCTACTATATTAATAGGACACAATATAGCTTATGATTTAGTTTGGTTATGGGAGTCAGGTTTCAAATATAATGGTACAGTCTTTGATACAATGTTAGGAGAGTATGTATTACAACGTGGGCAAAAACAGCCACTATCTCTTGAAGCATGTGCAGAAAGATATGAACTAGACACACAGAAAGAGGGTACTCTTAAAAAATACTTTAGTGAGGGGTACACTACTAGAGATATACCCCACAAAGAGTTGAGTGATTATCTTAGTGCTGACTTACATGCAACCAAGGAGTTATCTGATAAAATATATGCAAGACTAAATAGTCCTAGTGATGCATCTCTCATGGATACAACACTGCTTACAAACGAAGTAGCATGTTGTCTAGCTCGTATATATGCAAGAGGTTTCTCTGTTAATATGGAAGCCTTAGATGCAGTTAAGAAAGAGTTTGAAGATGAGAAGAGAAAACTAAACACAGACTTACAGATACACATAGCAAACCTTATGGGTGATACACCTATTAACTTAAATAGTCCTGAGCAATTATCGTGGGTAATATACGGCAGGAAAATTATCGACAAGACAGAGTGGGCAAACTCTATAGACCCTTACATGAAGGATGTTGATTTTAGAAATTTAATTATTCAAGGTACAGAGGTTGTGTATAAAACACGTGCTATACAATGCCGTGAATGTGAAGGTAAGGGTGAGATATTTAGAATGAAAGTAGACGGCAGTCCATATGCTAAAGCAAGTAAATGTAAGTCGTGTAATGGTGAGGGATATGTATTTAAAAAGACAGAGCAGGGTGCAGGATTAAGATTTAGACCACCTAGTCCAAAGTGGGCAAGTGCAAATGGTTTCTCTACATCAAAACTAAATCTAGAGACACTAGAGAGGGCAGCTCGTGCTAAGGACATGAAAGATGCTGTAGACTTTCTATCTAAGGTTAGGCGATTGAGTGCTGTAGACACATACTTATCTTCCTTTGTTGAGGGTATTAAAATACACACTAAGACAGATAGAAAGTTACACGTAAGGTTACTACAACACAGGACTGCAACAGGTAGGTTTAGTGGTGCTGACCCTAACATGCAGAACATGCCTAGAGGTGGTACATTCCCTGTGAAGAGAGTATTTGTATCACGTTGGACAGGTGGCAGAATACTTGAGGCTGACTTTGCACAATTAGAGTTTCGCACTGCGGCATATTTATCACAAGACAAAACAGCTATGAAGGAGATTGAAGATGGATTTGATGTACATGCATACACTGCTTCTGTCATTACGGAATCAGGTCAGAAGACTAGTAGGCAAGAAGCAAAGGCTCATACCTTTGCACCCCTCTATGGAGCAACAGGATTTGGGAGAACGTCTGCTGAAGCAAAATATTATGAACAGTTCACAAAAAAGTACGAAGGAGTCGCACTATGGCACTCCGAATTGGCTCAAGAAGCTATGAAGACAAAGGCTATAAGGACACCATCAGGAAGAGAGTTTGCCTTTCCTAATGTTTATAAGAACAAGCATGGAAGAGTTTCTAACTTTACACAGATAAAGAATTACCCTGTACAGTCTTTTGCTACTGCTGACATAGTTCCACTAGCATTACTTTATATTGATAAATTACTTGACACGATGAAGAGTTGTGTGGTAAATACAGTACACGACAGTATTGTAATTGATGTGCACCCTGACGAAGAAAGGGCAGTATTAGAAGCCATCAATACAACAAATAGGAATCTACCTAGTTTAGTTAATAGTAAGTGGGGTATTGAATTTAACGTACCTCTATTATTAGAATCAAAAATAGGTGATAATTGGCTTGACACCAAAGACGTAAGCTGATATAACTTATAGACTTTAGAAAAAAGGAGAATAAATATGACAGAACTAACTACGATTGATACCAACAATTATGCCGCAATGGCTAAAGCAATGGGTATCGCAAATGAAGGCTCTACTAAAAAGCAAAAGAGTAGTACCTTGCCTAGACTGAAGATAAATCACTCTGCTATTATGGGTGAAGCAGAGGTTAAGGGTAAGACAGTCAACCTAGAAGTGGTTGAGGGTGGCACATACAGGTTAGAAGTACCTGATACTGCTACTTATTATGCTAAATCTGTAAAGATTAGACCCTTCCTACAAAGATTTATGTATAAGAGATTCATTAAAGGTTTTAATGACAAACCTAATGAATATGTTAAGACTATTATGGCAGACAATCTTAATATAGATTTAAAGGATAATAAGGGAACTCTTAACTGTGGTAAACCAGCAGGTTATATAGAGGACTTTAAGGCATTGCCTGAGAAGACACAGGAACTTATTAAGCAAATAAAAAGAGTTCGTGTAGTATTAGGAACAGTAGAAATGATTAACCCTACGAATGAAAAGGGAGAAGATGTTACTGTAGATGTGTCTCCATTTATTTGGGAAATAGACAATCGTGATGCCTTTAAGGATGTGGGTAAGCCTTTTACAGACTTGGCTAAACATAAAAGATTACCTATACAGCATATGATTACTGCCAATACGCAGGAACGTAAGTTGCCTAGTGGTAATGTATTCTATCTACCTGTAGTATCTTTGGACTTAACTAATAGTATTCCATTGACGGATGCTGACCAATCTATGTTTTCTGACTTCATGCTTTGGATTGATAACTATAATACATATATAGCTAATTCATGGCAGGAGAAGACAAACAAGGGAGTATCAGATGAGGATATAGATACTGCTAATGACTTTGTTGACATAGAAATAGAAGAAGAGGTAGCCTAATGAACCATCCTGCTGAAATCGCAGTACATCAGTATATGTCTGATGCTGTAAGTGGTAAGTCTACTATGTCTGAAGACGTAATTCAACAGGTAGGCAATGACGTTATGGATGCCCTGCGAAGACAGTTTGGTGGGGGTAACAAGAGAGGAGACTTTCGTTTACGTATGTCTAACTTAGGAAGACCTACTTGTCAGCTATGGTATGATAAGAATAAGCCTGAAGTAGCCTTGCCATTTCCTACTACATTTATTATGAACATGATGTTAGGGGATATAGTAGAGGCTGTCTTTAAGGGTTTGCTAAAGGAGGCAGGAGTAAAATATGAAGATGCAAAAGAAGTCTCTCTCGACTTACCTAATGCGAGTATTAAAGGAACATATGATATTGTTATTGATGGTAGTGTTGATGACATTAAGTCCTCTTCACAATGGTCTTATAATAATAAGTTTGATTCTTATGATAGCCTAAAAGAAATGGATGGCTTTGGATATGTTGCACAACTAGCAGGGTATGCGAAGGCATCAGGCAAGAACGTAGGTGGTTGGTGGGTAGTTAATAAAGCCAATGGTGATTTTAAATATGTACCTGCTACAGGTCTCAACTTAGATGAAGAGATAGCTAAGATTGAGAATACTATTGATACAGTGGAGAACAATACATTTGAACGTTGTTTTGAGCCTGAGAAAGAAACATTTCGTGGTAAAGAAACAGGTAACACTGTGTTAAATAAACACTGTACTTTTTGTTCCTATAGGTTTGATTGTTGGAAAACATTACAAGAACTTCCAGCAGTTATGTCGCAGGCTAAAGCACCTAAAACAGTGTCTTACATTGAGTTGGCACAGAATGTCTCCTCATAAGATAAGAAGAGATGCCATAAAGCATGGGTATAGGAGTGGGTTAGAGCACAAACTATCTATATATCTTGATGAGTTAAGATACAAATACTTGTATGAAAAAGTCAAGATTGAATGGGAAGACTTAGCTTACAGAACCTATACCCCTGACTTTATATTAAATAATGGTATAATAATAGAAACAAAAGGAAGATTTCTAGCAGTAGACAGACGTAAACACTTAGCCATAAAGAAACAACATCCACACTTGGATATTAGATTTGTGTTTACAAACAGCAGAAGTAAGTTAAGAAAGGGTGCTAAGTCTAATTATGCAGAGTGGTGTATTAAATATGGATTTAGATATTACGATAGAATAATACCTGAAGATTGGTTAAAGGAAAAAGGAAAAAACAAACATCCTAGCTTTATAAAGTTTGGTGGTACAAAAGTAAAAAGGAGAAAATAAATGGATAATATTAAATCGAGACCTGAAGATTTTACAATACGTGTAAGACCTATGCTTAACAAGGATGAAGATTGGACAGGTGAAATAGATGTAGTTATAATAACCTCACCACAAAATCCTTTAGGTGATGATGACTATTACCAAGTAATGCATATATGTAAAATGATTTCGTCTATCATACCCTTAATGGAAAAGGATTCTAAACTTAGAGAGTCTGTTAATAATTATGTAATAAATGACCTTGACAAAGATTATAATCATGGTATAACTAATACTTCCAAAGTTGAAAATGTAGAAGATAATGTTATACGAATCAACTTTAAACCTGAAACACAGCATTAGTATGAGACATATGGAGTATATGAAAATGATGGCAGAAAAAGAACAAGACATGGTTAATAGTCCTGCTCATTATAACAAAGCAGGTATTGAAACTATTGATGCATTACAGGCTATGTTAACAAATGGATTCGACTATTATTTACAGGGTAACATAGTTAAATATTTATGGAGATACCGATACAAAAATGGTGTAGAAGACCTCAAGAAAGCACAATGGTATCTGAATAAACTGATTGAGGTCTATGATGATAAGAGTTAAAGTAATGCTTACATTAGATGTGGATGAGGGGGAATACCCTGTGCCTGCTGACGAAAACGTAGCTGAAGAAATAGAAACAAGTATAACTGAATTTATGTATGACATAGGTGGAGTTAAAATAAAAAACATTAGAACTATACAGGAGAATAAGAATGATTAATAATTACCTACCAACAGACTACCAAAACTTTATAGCACTCTCTCGCTATGCAAGGTGGAAAGAGGATGAACAACGAAGAGAGAATTGGGGTGAAACTATAGATAGATATTTTAATTATATGGAAAAGCACCTAAAGAAAAACTACGATTACACTATTACCAAAGCATTAAAAGAAAAGCTATCTAATCATATAATGAACTTAGGTGTCATGCCTAGTATGAGAGCCTTGATGACATCAGGACCTGCTTTAGATAGATGCCACGTAGGTGGTTACAACTGTAGTTATATACCTGTAGATAGTCCACGTTCATTTGATGAATGCATGTACATACTTATGTGTGGCACAGGTGTTGGCTTCTCTGTTGAACGTGAGAATGTAGATAAGCTACCCATAGTCAATGAGCACTTTGAGGACAGCACTACTATCATAACTGTAGGCGATAGCAGACCCGGTTGGGCAAAGGCATTGAGAGAACTTATTGCTATGCTATATGTAGGTCAAGTTCCTACATGGGATGTGTCACAGGTAAGACCAGCAGGTGCAAGGCTCAAGACATTTGGTGGTAGGGCATCTGGTCCTGAACCACTAGTACAATTATTTAACTTCTGTATAAAAAAGTTTAAGGGTGCTAAAGGCAGACGATTGTTTCCTATTGAGTGTCACGACTTAATGTGTAAGATTGGCGAGGTTGTGGTTGTAGGTGGTGTTAGACGTTCTGCTCTTATATCTCTGTCTAACTTAGGCGATGACCAAATGAGACATGCTAAGTCAGGCGAGTGGTGGGATGAACCTGATAAAAAAATATATCGTGAGGGTCAGAGAGGTATGGCTAATAACTCTGTTGCATTTAAAGGTAAACCTGAGATGGGTACTTTTATGAGAGAGTGGCTATCCTTATATGAATCTAAATCAGGAGAACGTGGTATATTTAATAGGCAAGCCGCACAAGTAAAAGCGGCTGAAAACGGTAGAAGAGATGCTGACCATTACTTTGGTTGTAACCCTTGTAGTGAGATTATACTTAGACCATATCAGTTTTGTAATCTTACAGAGGTTGTGGCACGTGCTACAGATGATTTAGAATCATTAAAAGAAAAGGTACGCATGGCTACTATACTTGGTACATTGCAATCTACTCTTACTAACTTTAAGTATCTACGTAAGGTATGGAAGGACAATACAGAAGAGGAAAGATTACTAGGAGTTTCTTTAACAGGCATACTAGACTGTCCTATATTAAACAGCAATTATTACGAACTAGGAGATAACCTAGAAGAGTTAAGAGCAGTAGCAGTAGATACTAATAAGAAGGTAGCTAAGGACTTAGGTATTCCACAGTCAACTGCAATCACTTGTGTTAAACCTAGTGGTACAGTTAGTCAATTAGTTGACAGTGCTTCAGGTATTCATGCTAGACATAGTGACTACTACATCAGAACTGTACGTGGTGATAACAAAGACCCTATCACACAGTTTATGAAGGAGTCAGGAATACCATCTGAACCTGATGTAGGTAAACCTGATAGCACTACTGTGTTTAGCTTTCCTGTGAAAGCACCATCAGGTGCAATCACTAGAACTGCAATGACTGCTCTTCAACAATTAGACTTTTGGTTATTATATCAGAGACATTGGTGTGAACATAAGCCATCTGTAACTATATCTGTTAAGGAACATGAGTGGATGGGTGTTGGAGCATGGGTGTACGAAAACTTTGATGAGGTATCAGGTATATCTTTCTTGCCTTTCTTCGACCACACATATCAACAAGCACCATATCAAGATATAACAGGTGAAGAGTATGAGCAAGCATATAAGAAGATGCCTGCTTCTATTGATTGGTCTAAGTTAGCAGAATATGAGAAAGAAGATACAACTAGTGGTGGCAGAGAACTAGCTTGCACAGCAGATTCGTGTGAGATGGTTGACATACAAGCCACTTAATGCTAGAGTCTACAGAACTATTATGGTGGCAATGGTGGTTATTAATAGCCATTTCCATCAATACTACAATAAATCTTATTGTCTTTTTCAAAGGAAGAAAGCTACATATAAGGGAACTATTACATCTTAAACCAAAACGAATAAAAGGAGAAGCAAATGGAAAACCTAGAACCAAGTAAAGACAATAGAAAAAAGTTTGACATAGACTTAGAATATGGTAAAGTAAGAGAAAAGCAAGTGGCAGACATGCTACAGGATAAGAAGATAGAAGTCAAGAGTGAGAGAGGTATGTGGCAGAGAACAGGTAATATAGCTATTGAGTTTGAAAGTTATGGTAAGCCTAGTGGTATAGCTGCTACCGAATCTGATTATTGGTTTCATAATTTGTGTGTGGGTGATGAGACATTCTGCACACTAGTCTTTGATGTTAATAGTTTAAAAAAGATTATAGATAAACTTGACACAAAGAAATGGGTAGCAGGGGGAGATAACAAAGCAAGTAAGATGTACTTAGTTAGCTTACAGAAGTTGTTTTCCTCTGACGTTATAAAAACATTTAAGGGAGTTGAAGCATGAGAGAGATGATACTACAGGCACTAAAGACTAAACTATTAGGTCAGATGAATGGTCACATAGCTAATATAGAAGTTATGATGACTAATCCTGTGGGAGTAGGAGACCACCCCACTATAATTGACACTATAGACAAAGAACTAATGGCACTAGAACATGCCAATGGTAAATTAAATGTACTAGTAAAATACTTTGAAAGGAGACAAGAAGATGCAAAACTTGAAGAGAAGACGCAATCCAAATCTAAGTAAATATGATGCACCACTAAAGATACAATTTAGTAAAGGCATGACTGACTTTAAGAGAGGTAGGGTAACCAATCCCTATCATCTTAATACAATGCAAGCAAGAGAGTGGGCGAGAGGTTACAATCTTTCCTACTTCCAACGATTAGAAAGGGTCAAGAAGGATGAAGATAGAAGAAGAAGTGAGAAAATACATGTACGATAAAGTAATAATATCAGAAGTAATAACTCCTGATTTGTATGAGAATCTAGCAGGACAGACTGCTATATTTCCTAAAGAAAAAGCCTTAGAGTATCTAGCATTAGGTATGACAAGTGAAGCAGGGGAAGTTGCAGGTAAAGTAAAAAAACTTATACGTGATGGTGAAGATGTGGAGGGTTTTGAAATAAAGAAACTTGCCATAGCATCAGAGATAGGTGACGTACTTTGGTATTGTGCTATGATGGCTAAAGAAGTGGGTGTTCCATTGAATGATATTATGAAAGAGAACTTAAAGAAGTTACACGGCAGGAAGGAACGTGGAACATTACAAGGTTCAGGGGATGAACGTTAATTTACCTTTGTTTAGAATATACGGATTTAGAGCCTGTCAAAGCAAGTAGATAATCTACATCTTCTGCATCAAAAAAGTCAGGCTCTTTACCTTTATCCTTCTTGAATTGTTTTAAGGCAGCCCTCTTAGTAACTTCATAGTTACCTCTAAACCTAGTTATAAGACCTGATAAGGCGGCATCTTCTGTGCCTGTCTTCATCTCTGCTCTAATCATCTGTTTCATAACTTTAATATAATCTCTAACACGTGAGGCTGTTTCATCAGCACTTAACTTTTCTTCTAGTGCAGTAGCTAAGACTTCAGGCATTTCTTTATTCATAGCCTCACCCATCTCTCTGTTAGTATATTTATCTACATTACTAGAGCTAGTCCTAGACATAAAATCTCTGTAGGTAAAACCTAATTGATTTAATCTTTGCACATAATCAGGTGGAACTCTGTTTAAAGTCGCACCAAACATTATTTTCATAAATGGTAATATTCTTTCAGGAACTTCCTCAAATCGTGGGTCTTCCTTAAATGGAATATCATCTTGGTCAAAGCCTACAGATTCACCTACCCTACTTAATCTAGACTTAAATGGTTTAAATACACCAAGAAAAAACGACTCAATGCCATCCCTTTTTTCAGGCTCTGAGTTATAATCTCTTTGTCTTTGGTATCCATCCCCTATGCCTAGTTGTTGAGGAGCTGCCGCAAAGTCAGCTATTTGATAAAAGGGTTGACCATAACCACTTATAGCTTCGCCTAAATATCTACCTAAATTGTTGTACGTGTCCTGCATTTCTAGTGGGTCAGTTGAACTACTAAGTAAGTCTTCTGTCATTAAAGATATAGGACCTTTACCTCTAAAGTTAGTTCCTGTAAATCCCTCAATCATCTCTGATATATTTTTCTTACTAAAATTATCATTAACTAACTTAGGATTGAATCCTCTATGTATCATTTCTCCTATTAACAAGTATGGTGTTATAGGAAAGAATGGTCTAGCATCAAACTCATTACCCTTACCATCTTTTAAGTTGTACCATTCAGAACCTGCATTGCCACCATCAGGGTCACGTAGTAAATATCCTAGTGCTATTAAAGGCATACCACCTGCAATACCTTCGGATAGCTGTCTATACATACCATCACTAATTTGTTGTCCTTTAAATTTAGATGCACCCATTCTAAATAAAGCAGTACCTGCACCTGTAATGTTGTAGTTATAAGTCATTTCTATGGCTTTAAACATAAATCTAGGAAAAGGAATAGCTAATGTTAAACCAGACTTAACAATAAAGTTATTAGCCTGTCTAAACAAAGAAAACTTTGGTTGTGATGCATAGGTAAATTCTAAGGCATCATCTACAGCTTTGGCTATCATGTTTTCGTCTATATTCTCTGTGAGCCTACCTGTTTTCAACACATCCACCATGTCAACATTTTTGTTAAACAACTGACGTTGTATAGATGTAGTAAACGCACCATTACGATATATGGCTTCTTGTAAACGGTTAAAGTAGTTTAGTGTAGTAATACCACTTTCCCACTTATCTAATACAGTATTTGTACCTTCACTTAGTTTACTTTGCTTATCAGCTAATGCAGACTGAGAGGGGTTCTTTTTATTTAAAGTATTCTTAACTTCTGAGTACTGATTAAAGTATCTTGTTTTTTGTTCAGGAAAGGCATCTAGCATAAACTGTGCTATATTAGCTGCATCTTCTTGATTACCATAGGTATGCTTTAACTGTGCAATAGTATTTTTGAATCCAAACTTTTTATTGGGATTGATGCCTGACTCAAATGCATATACAAGAGTATCTACACCTGAACGTATTGTTTGTGATAAAGTATTACGTGTAGCAGTAGCGACACCACTAACTAATGTTAATCGTCTTATGTCTTCTAGTCTTCTAAATGTTGTACCTAGTCTGTCAACTGCTTCTGATTCAGCTTGTTCAGCTACTTCTCCACTTGTCTTTCTTCTAGCCGCCTTAGTAAAGTTTCTCTGTAATGCACTTAAATTACCTAGAGTTTTACCTGCCATACTAGCATCTGTAAATAAAGCCGCAGCTATCTCTCTTCTAGTGACACCATACTTACCCATAATACTAGTCATTTGGTCTAAACTCTCTTCAGACATGTTACTAGTTATGTTAAGCAATCTCTCACTAACACGTTCCTTTGCTTGGAGTGGAGCAGTCAAGGATTTTAATGTTACATTATCTCCTATTACTTCAGGTTCATCTACAAGTTTAAGTGTCTTATCCTTTAATCCTGCAACTATTTCAGATACAGCGGCAGTAGTTCTTTCAAATATGTCAAAGCTAATAGTAGGTTCAATAACATCTTCATCTAGGTTCATATTCTTAAAGAAACCTTTAGCCTTATCTGACTGTTTAATTACCTCTGAATCAATTCCCTTAATCTTGCCCTTCTTAGGACCTTTCTTATATCTTAATATAGCTTTATCACCATATATATTTGTTATACCTTTAGCTAAGTTTTCCCTGATGTCATCAGATTGAACACCTAGTTCTAAATTCTTTTTTAGTGCAGACTCTGTTTGTTCTTCTCGCACTTTCTTCCATGCATCGTCTAATTCACCACGAGTAGCTATAGATACTTTCTTCTCTGCATTGTATTTGCCAATGCCTGATATAGTTCCAGCAGTTAATCCACCAATACCTGCAACTGTAACGGTTCTACCATAGTCTATTTCTTTTTTAGCACCCATCTCAACTTCAGCACCCTGCACCATAATATCAGTTACTGCGGCA
>Ga0181393_1000460_pt1 | contig 15356 bp, 15 predicted proteins | sample 16SPOviralmetaG_FD_130122 | JGI IMG/M metagenome (GOLD analysis project Ga0181393, IMG submission 130122) | Marine viral communities from the oligotrophic San Pedro Time Series (SPOT) site, San Pedro Channel, CA, USA - 16 SPOT_SRF_2010-10-21 | ecosystem: Environmental > Aquatic > Marine > Strait...
GATTGCTTATCAGAAACCTAGATGGGCAAGGAAATGAAGCCAGCCCTCTAGTCCGGCCTGACGATAGCGACGACCTTGTCCGCATGAAGGTGATGCTTCAGGAGTACCGCGGTGCGATTCGCAACTCTATGGATGACAGCCCAGAGGTATCGCAATACGTCAACACGCTCCTCGATATCGTTGAGCGGGGCATGCCTATCGAGTTCGTCACGAATACTAACGGCGTTTACATAAACCCCCACAGGGAGGGTGTCTCAGGCTCGTTCTATGCAGCCACATTCTCGATAAGCCTAGATCCTAAGCTGTTAAGTGACTCGGCAAGAGATGCAGCGGAAAGAGCTAGATTGCTACATGTTGTTGCTCACGAACACTGGCATTTAGCAGATGAAGTAAACGGCTACTCAAAAAACATGCCAGAGCTTGGCATCAAGCCAGCTACGTCGAATATTGAAGTCGATCCGGTATTCAACACTATCGACCTTGATCTCGGCGACATTGCCGGCAGTTTATTCGATAAGTGGTCGAGTGGTACGAAGTTAGGTCAGGAATTTCATTATCCATTCCGAAGCCTTGGAGATACGATTGCTGACGAAGTACAAAGCACTGATTCGGCGCCTTTGCAGGAAAGAATAAGGGCTGTTATCCGCACGTTTGAGAAAGAAGTGTTCGCTCAAGCTGGAGCGGTATTCATAGGTAACCCAGATCTTTTGAAAGCAGAGGCTCCAGCAGCGTATAATCTGTTCAGAGCTATTCAGAAACAACCACAGCTTTCCGCGGGGCAATTAGATTATGGTCAAGATACGACTATCTCTGGACAGGAACGAGAGTCCGTCAGTAGCACAGTACAGGCAGACTTTCGGTCACGGGCCAGCAATAGAAGCGTACAAATTCCTGTCCCAAGCAGAGGTGGACAAGATAGCGGCGGACTCGGTGTCGGAGGGCAAGCCATATCCTCAGTGGAGGGATCGCCGCGAGACGGTGACGGGGACGCATCTGGACGGGGCTTACGGGAAACCCCAGCCCTAGATGTAAGGGAAGATCAGAAGTACCTATACCAGAAGCCCAGAGGCAAGGTTCGCGGCAAGTCCGCCATAAATAAAAAAATCACCCCAGCGAATTCGGCTCAACAGCTTCAGCTATTGAGTGAACTTGTTGCTCGTCATCCTAACGTCTTAGACAGTGCAGCTAAATACACTGCGTTTGAGAAGGATCTAACAGGCGGTTCCTTACAAGTTAAAACCGCAGATGGGAACATAAAAGAAACTCTTGTTCTCAGACCCCCGCATTATCTTATAAAGCTCTACAACGACATGGACTTGTGGGTGGAGACTCACTCCAAGTTGCGTGGCGATCAGTTAGCTGCCGCAAGCGCTGGGTTAGAAACAGCAAAGCAAATGGGCGAGCTATACGCTAATGGTGACGCAACCCCAGCGACTACCGCAAAGCTCATGCTTTGGGGAATGCTGTCTAGAATGCTTACTGCAAGCGCACAGGAAAGTGCTTTCGTTGACCTTATGACCAAGCTGCCTGGGTCATCCGGCGATCCGGTTAATTCTCTTGTAGAAAAAGCTTTGACCGGAGGCTTTACCGATGAGCAAGTCACCGTGACCGTGGTGACAGACAAGTCTAAGGGGACAACTAAAGAAGTCACAATGAACCGTGACGTAGCGGAGTGGAGAGAGTCCGTATCCGACATGATTCCAGAAGGATCGTTCGGTAAGTCTGGCACATCCAACGCGAATGACTTCGGCAGCTTCATGCTCAAGATGTCTGAGATGGACGGCAACCAGTCTAAGCTTGCCAGGTTGCACGATCTTGTTTCAGATCGATCCATATCTACCGCCCGTGTGCGTCAAGAATTCCAGTCCATGATGGGTGGTGCAGGGATCGACAATAAAGTCTTCTCTTTCCTAATGCTTATGACGGGCAGGGATGACGTGGTGATATTGGACAGAATCCAATTGAACACGATGTGGGATACAGGGCGTTACGGGAAGCTTATCTACGACGACATCGCTGAAAACTTCAGCAACTTCCATGGGCTCGCGAGGTACGAGGTTTTAGAGAACGCGATCCAGCAAAAAATTGTTGAGCTATACACGCTGCTGGGTAGACCGCAGGACGCGAGTGTTGGTCGCTATCACTGGGAAAGCTGGGTGCTAAACTCCGGTCAGGTAGTGGCGCATCCAACCATGCAGGGTCTGGTTGCGGACATCACGGGAGCGCCCAATCCATATGCATTTATGGGTGCGCCAGAAGGTAAGCAGAACATGTATCGCTATGGCGCTATTTACGCCAGAGACGATCAGGGGCAACCGTATTACTTATACGCCGACTCCAAGGGTACGCCTTACAAGCTTGATCGAGATCAGTTTGGAAACTTTCTTAGCGAGATCCAAAAACCAAAAAACGGTATAGTTCCTCGTAACTTCAAGGTGAGCGAATATGATGAAGGATTCCCGTGGTACGAAGCCGATGGAGTTGACCGAGCAAAACTGGATGAAGTCCTCAAAGCTAACGCTGAAAGAGAGGCAACTCAAAGAGAATATGGTGTTGCGGAAGATGTTCGGGATGAAGGTCAAGCCGATGGCGCCGGACAAGGACTAACACCCACCCCAGCGCTAGACATTGGCGTTGGCTTCCGCGGCGTTACTGAACAGGTAGGCACTAGAAACCAACTCGTTACAGATCTGGAAAACGCAGGCATCCCGCAGCGGGAGCTTGTTACCGACATTACTGATCAAGACCTTGACGCCATGTCTCCGGACTCGAAGCGTCTCCTCAAAGCCCTACAAAACGATGACTGGTTAGGATTCGATAACATCGATGACTTGCTCGTCACTATCTTTGATGAAGGCTTAGACGCCTACGATGCGTCGATCGCTACCAAAATCGCACTAGGTCGATACGTCAACCAGAACTATGGCGGCGTCTCATCCGCGCTGGATATGGTTGGTGACAACCCTAATAAAGACCCAAGCAGTAAGTTCAACGTAGAAGACGCGACCAACATAGTCAAAGACCTCCAGTTCCGCTTCGAGAAAATCTTACCGTTCTATCGAGGGCTCATGGATCAATACGTTGACATGAAGCAGTTGGAGCGACGGATCGCTGCCGCAAAAGGCATAGAGAAGCTACCGGCTGATGAGTCTTTCTACGATTCTGAAAACCTAATGCATGGCAAGGCTGCGTATGAGCTAGACCTGGTTCAAAAGAATTATCTAGATCCCATCGTTGAGATACTCTCTAAGAAGCAGATCGACGTTGAGGGTCTTGGTAAGTATCTGCTGGCAAAGCATGCCCCTGAGCGCAACGCAGTGATCGCGCAGAAAGCGATAGAGAAAAGAGAGAAGCTGGTCGCGAGAGCAGAGAAGGCAGAGAACCAGCGATTGATCGACTTCTACGCAGAGACGCCTATTCCGTTCCAAGACTTTGAGACCAACCAGGGCGGATCGGGCATCAGCAATGAGGAAGCTATCGAGATCCTTGCAGTCGCAGAGTTTGACGGCTTGACCGAGACGATGGATGAAGCGTCTCAGTTGATCTACGACATGCTGAAAGAGCATCGCGACCGAATGGTAGAAAACCAATTGCTCGATGCTGAGACGGTTGAAGATTGGGAGGCGACATACCAGTTCTACGTTCCCCTGAAAGGGTTTGCCGCTGAGGAAAATATCGAAGCTGATTTCTCGATGTCTGATAAGACTAGAGGCTTTTCGATTACCGGCAGTGAGAGCTTAAAAGCCAAGGGTAGAACAACGCTACCCGCCAACCCAGTGATCATATCGATGCTCGATGTAGCCACGAAAATTAAACGCGGCGAAAAAAATAAAGTCTCCAACGTGCTTCTAGATATGTTGCTCAAGTCTGGCTTTGAGACTGACCCAGAGGTTAACGAGGCGGAAGGCAAGGTTCCGTGGACGATATGGAACAACAAGTTCCGACCTAAAGACCCAGCTACTGATGGCGGTGAGATGATTCCGCTGACACAGATGGATAATCAGCGACGAGTAAACGGCGATCATCGATTCATTCGGGTGAAGCGGGGCGGTCAAACCTTCTTTATCGAGTTCAAAGATGATGATCTCAATAGAGTTCTTCAAAAGCTGGGTGAGTCTGCGCTTAACTTGAACAACAACTTCCTGAACTCGTCTGCGCGAAACTTACAGACCATTCAGAACTTCCGCCGCAACGTACTCATAAACTACAACCCATCATGGGGACTCGTTAACCCAGTGCGCGACATCGTAACGGCGATACCGTATGCAATGAGCGAATCCGGAGCAAAGGGCTCTAGGACGCAGGGTAAAGACGTTACCGCGAAGATGGTTTACAACTACCCAAATGCCCTTAGAGCTTACTGGAGGCACCTCAGGGAGACAGAGGGCCGCGGCAGGGCTATCACTGCGCGAGGAAAAGGTAAGCAAACGGCATACGACCAATACGTCAAAGAGTACTTCGAGGACGGAGCGCCAACCGGACTAATTCTTACACGCACTTACGAGGAAGAAGTTGCAGCTATTGAGAATGCGCTGAAGGGAGGCGTTACCAGAGAGTCGTTCAAGGCGGTCGCTAAGTTTGTAGAAGACTTCAACCAGACCATGGAGAACGCGGTGCGCGTCTCTGCTTATGTTGAGGCTAGAAAAGTTGGGGCGCCAAGGTCTAATGCAGCCAGCTTAGCCAAAGACCTGACGGTCAACTTCAACCGTAAGGGTGAGAACAATGCCTTTATCAATCTGGGCTATTTGTTCTTCAACGCAGCACAGCAGGGAACTCAGAACTTCATTCAAGCGGCAGGTCGCGGCGGCAAGAAAGTTCCCGCATTCCTGATGGGGCTGCTTGGCGCTGGTTACACGATCACGGTCTATAACATTCTGAACTCACCAATGGATGAGGACGAGGATGACGATGAGCCCTTCAGGGGCAAATTAAGCACCCCAGAATACTTAATGCAGGATCTGCAAGGTGACATCGCAAAACCGAAGGATTCTGAACAGACAACCTATGCGGACTACAACGACTCTCAGCTAAAGCGTTCTATGAACTTCACTAAAGAAGACGGGACGATGGTTGTCTTCCCGTTAGCCTATTCGTACCAGTTCTTCTACAACGCTGGTCGCATCATGGCGGAATTGCAGTACGGAATAAAAGACGAGGGCGAGGCGTTCGCGCAGATATGGCAAAGCTTCATCGATAACTTCAGCCCGCTAGACTCGCAAGAAGGCGAGGGCTGGGAGACGTTACGCGGCTTCTTCCCAGACATATTTGAGTTATTCGGTGACCTGCTAGCAAACAAAGACTTCTTTGGCAGTCCTATACAACGCGAGCAGTTCCCGACAGAGCCGAAGGAAGCCAAAGCGTATGTGACAAAGCGCTCTACCTCCAAGTTAGCTAAGGATGTGCTCCAGCGAATTAACGATATCGATGGAGACGAGATCACCGACACTAAGTACTTCCCCATAAACTTTCTATCGCCAGATCAAGTTGATTACATAGCTGCATGGACGTTTGGCGGGGTGGGGCGATTCATAGGTGATGTATCAGACGTTGCGTACAAGGCCGCTACTGATCCGGAGGCAATCGAGTTAACCGATTACCCAATCGTGGGACAGTTCTATAAGGAGCCCAGCAAGTACAAAGATCAGATGGAGTTCTACGAGAACAGTGAACGCTACCAATCCTTGATGGCGCAGCTTAACTCGCTCGACATGAACGAAGACGGCGTTATTACGGCAGAAGAGTATAGAGCCAGACCTGAACTCAAAAAGCGGGAACCTTATTACGCGGCTGACTTGGCGGTTATCTACAAGTCCGCAAACCAAGCGTTACGAGAGCTTAGAAAGGAAGAAGTAACAGCGGAAAAATATGTGCTGGAACCGTCTGCTCTTAGAGAACGGCTCGAAAAGATCGATACCGGTAAGCAGATTGTCTTCGACAGGTTCAATAAAGCTTTCAGGAAAGCTCAGAAAAAGGCCGGTGATTAATGTCGGCAAAAAAGTTCCAGCCAGAAAGTAAGCACCTGTCCGCAGACCTCGACGGAGACGGCGTGATCTCTGATCAGGAGCTAGAGATCAGCAGGGCGCTTCAAGAACAGGAGATCACCCATGAAAGGGCAGAGGCGCAACGCTCGATGGCTTGGTTTGCGTTGTGGGGGATGCTGCTTTATCCGTCCCTAGTAGTAGCCTCTGAGTTCTTCGGTCTCAGTCAAGCTGCCGCGATACTAGGCGCCATGGCGAGTGTTTATTTCGTGTCGGTTGCTGGCATCTTGGCTGCGTTCTTCGGAGCCCAAGCCTTCCAAAATCGTAAATAGCCGTGCTGATAGAAAGCGTGGCTGCTGCCGGCCTTATTCTGAAAAGTCTTAATGAGACCATCCAGGCTGTTAACGAAGGTAAGGCGAATATCCAGACAGCCATGAGTATGCTCTCGGACTTCGGGCAAGGGCTAAACGAATTTCAAGCAAGCCGTCAGAACAGCATGTTCAAGCCTCTGAGCAACTCAGACGTCTTGAAAATTCAGATGATTCGCAGGAGCCAGGAGAGGTACGAAAAGGATCTACGGGAGATGCTTTTATTTTTGGACAGCAAGCTTCTCGAAGACTATGACCGAGCCATCGCGGAGAACAAGCGACAACATCAAGAACACATAAAGTATCTCTCGAAAAAAAGAAAAGAGCGCGAGCAACTGATGGCGCAGATCAGCGTCGGCGCGATTACGTTACTCATAGGCGGCTTGATCATCTGGGGTGGTTTCTTCGTTATGATGAGCATATACGGGTGAACACCATCATGGCATTCCTGCTCGTCGTGGTCGTGGAGGGCGACACACTGCCTCAGAAGTGGTACTTCAGAGACGTGACTAGGTGCAATACCTTCGCCTATTACGTCTCCACTGGAAAGACGAAGATCAACAGGAACTACCAGCAGCAGGAAAACATATCGGCGTACTGCATTCCTGCCACAGTCCCTGCGAACACTAAAACGTGGGACTGATTCGTCCTACGCCGTATTGCGAGGTCGTCCTCGTTTGTATTGAGGATCACCCTGTGCATTTAGCTTAGGCTCACCATCGTCGTCTAATGCAAACTTTTCTGGATTAGCAGCGAACTCAGCCCATCGTGGGCTTAGTAGGTCGGGTTTTAGGAAACCAGGCGCCTGACGTGTGGTGTTATCGTTCGAGGCCAGAACGAGTTGTGGGCGCTTCCGAGCAGCCATAAACTGATCGCTGGCATCCCACGCAAATTTGGCAATCTCTTTGGGGTCTAAGTTGCTATCTAGCTCGATGCAGTTAGCGTATTCCATTTCGAAAACGTACTGTGCAATTGCATCTCTTAGCTTGCGTTCTTCTCCTGTGGAGAAGGGTAGAATAGACATCTATATTATCCTTATAAAACATATTAAGTGGAGCAAAAAACCACGCTCGTATGTTGTTGATTTATAAGACGTTTCTCCGACAGCTACTATTTAACATAATATATATCGAGTGAAGTCTTACCAATATATTAGCGTTTTGCCCATGTATTAAGCGAAAACGCTAACCTCACTTAGCCCTGACCATCCCCTCCAAACCCTGCACTGCCTTCCGTTTTTGCTCATCTTTTATATGAACATAACGCTGCAACATTGCAGTGTTCGACCAGCCTCCAAGCTGCTGGATGACCATCTCAGGAACTTCGTTTCGCATATGCCATGAAGCAAACGTATGCCTCAAAGTATGGAAACAAGTTCCCTCCGGAAGACCGGCTCTAGCTACTGCCTTTCGCCAAGTCCCATCACACACATTAGTACCTGGTTTGTTTGAGTGGTCTCTCGTAAAAACGAATTCAGACCTCCAGCCAAACCGTTCCTCTAATCTGTCGTTCCTAGAAAGCCTTTTAAGAATTACATCCCTTGCGTCAGAGTTAAGTACTGTTCGGAACTTGTTTCCGTTCTTAACTTCTATGCCGTCGATGCAAATTTCCCAATAGTCTTTCTCAAGTTGATCCCATCGAAGATGAGTACAGTTTGTTTTTCGCAAACCCGTGTTCACGCCAAACATAACTAAGTCTCGCCTCCAAGGATCAAGCTCCGCGATCAGCGCCTCCACCTCATGTGGCTCTAAGAACTGATCGCGTTCCTTCGCTTTTGGAACCTTAACCACCGGAACCTTGTCCAACTTGCCAGCTTCGTTCGCCCACCTAAGCATTGCTTTGAGATAGGCGAGGTGACCGGCAATTGTCGAAACACTGTATGTACCTCCTGTCCTGGTCTCCTTGGTTGCTAACCAAGCATGCAGGTCATCGATGTACATGCGGTCGATTTCATCTAAGGGCAGATCTCCAATCCGCTCTTTCAACCGCTTCAAAATGCTTCGCTTGTTGGCATCAGGCTTTCGCCCTTTGTCCGACAATTTTCTCTCATACCGCTCAGCGGCATCTTTAAACGACATTGCTCCCATCAATTTATCTCCAAATTGATGAGCGCAATTTTTTGCTCCGCTGTGAATATACCCCACGTTGGAACGATATTTCTATTAATCAAATCCTGAACCCTCCATTGCAGTTCTGACTCAACCATCTCTTCTTCGCCGACAACCCAGATGTCTTCGCCATCTTTCTGCACGACGATCGTGTTAAAAACGCTGTCTCTTTTTCTATAAACAGGCTTCCAGTATTTCCGCGCAGCGATAACAAAATAGCGCTCTTTTGTTTCGGGCAAACGAGGGAGGCTGCGACGGAAACCATCAGCTTCCATTAGTGGGCTTCTGAAGTCTCTTCAGGTGCCGCTTCTATTGGCGCTGCGTCTTCAGGCATTTCGATGTTGCCGACCGGCGGCGGCAGCAAAGCCATAGCGTTGCTTCGCATCTCTTTGATGCCGATTTGCATCGCGTCTATACTTGCCGCCATCGAGTCGATCTGGTTTTGAGCTTTCCCCACCTTGCTAAAAAGGTCGATCGCTAGCTGTGGGATGTCGGCAATCTTGTATCGAATGCCATCTATATCTGCAAATTCTGGCTGCTGTTCCATCGTGTTCCTCGTTTCGCTATACCCTTGCGGGTTTGGTGTATTAGGACATCCTCTGGGGCGTCGAACCTCCAGAGTGAGTCCAAGGTGTATAAGTGGGTCTCAACTAAGTTCGGCTCCCCACATTTAACGCACTCGATCTCCATTGCTTGGTTAGGGGAAGGCCGCACTGCCAACAACCGAATAGTTGTATCGATCGACTTCAGCTTGACCTTCGCGTTGATGCGTATGCTTTGTTCCGTAATCTGCTCTTGTCGTTTGGTGATGACACTAACCATCGCGTGGGGAGTCATGCTCGTCCCCGCGCTCAGGCGCCCGACATAAAATTTGTAGTCGTATGTCTCCTCCAAGATCGCAGTGTCTAATTCCTTACCGAGATAAATCGTCTGATGGCTTTGGCAGATCAGCTTCAGCATCTTTAGAACGGATCGTCCTCATCGAAATCATCCATCTGCACTGGGGCTTGGGCTGGCTCGGCAGAACCCGCCACTGCTTTCTTAAAACTTTTAAAGTCTCCAACGCCCTTCATGTAGGCGCCTTGCAGGTTCAATTGCGGAGAGCCGTCCACCTTTTTTGCTTTGTAGCCTTTCCAGTTCATGCGAACTCGCTCATCAGTCGAGGCAGAAACCCCAGCCTGCAAGTAATTAACAAACGTCTGGTCAATAATTAGCATGCCGTCAAAGTCGGGGACCGGCTCGTTCTTCAGCCAATCGTTACCGCCTTGTGCCGCCTTAGCGTCCATACGCTCACGCTCCTTCGCCTTGGCGTCTACAGACAGCGCGTAAAGGCGCCCGTTGCCTGCGTGTACTTCAAAAGAACTCATGTCGTTTTCTCCATCGAGAGGGTTATCGTTTTACTACCAGCACGACGGAAGTCGTCTGGCCTTTTGCCGTTTGCGGCGAGGAGATCCTCACCACCAACTTCTTGAAACGCTCTGGCGTAATCGACGGTGCCTTTGCGTTTAATGACCTGAAACCTGACGGTGCCGTTAGTAACGGACTCGTCGTACTTGTCGCTTACAGAGCTTTTTAGCGTGTCTATTCGCGCCTTGATTTCAGTCTTACGTTCCATGCTGGGCTTGATGTCGTTATCAATTCTTTGGTCTTCCAGCATCAAGCTCTGGATCTCGTCTAGCTCTACGTCCTGAACGTCTTTGAAGCCTTTAGAGTTGCCCTTGAGGTACACATCTCGCTTTGCAGGATCAGCCGCCTCGTCTAGCGCGTAGTTGAGCCAAGCGTGGTAGAGGTCAACCCTGCGTACCGCCTCCGATCTAGGCTTGGGTAGAAGCTTTCCTGGTAGCAGTTCATCGAGCCAGCCGTAATCTCGATCAAGCGTATCGACATGAAATTTTTCGGGACTTATGAAGCAGACAAAGTGAAGCGTGTCGAGATCACAGACCTCCATGTGATGGCGGCACTGCAACAGATAAGCTGGTTTGTCGTGGACGGAGTAGGGCTCTTTGGTATATCGAGCGAACGGGTTCTTGAACTCACCACCTGTCTTCAACCCCCAACGACGGTCAATTGAACTCATCATCCAATCGTGATCGCGATGCATCTGATACGGCTGATCCCAGCCTGACAGCCCCCATTCTTTCTCAAACCACGCGATCGATATCGCTTCGTTCTCTGATCCATGCTTCACCGCGGGTACATGACTGAGGTCTTCATGCACTCCGTGTATGGCGCGTACCTTTTTCTCCAGCCATTGCTGCGCCGTCTCGTAGGGATTGACGCCCTCGACAGAACCAGGGGAGGTCGATGTGAAAAGCCTAGAACGCCAGTTGAGCCACTCAGGGCTACCTTGTCGCATCTCCATCACTTCCACCTCCGCTCAGCGCAAAGAGTGCGCCAACGCGCCTTCGTATCGTCCACTAGATCGTTGCCGCCCAAGACCGCCTGTTGGTAAACCTCCGCGGCTTTCTTAGCGGAAGCTTTCGTTTTTTCCTTAGTAACGTCCGCCCACATAGCGTCTTGGGGATCAGTGGCAGGAGCCTGTTCAAGAGCCTCAGTGACAGGGCTAGCTGGCTCTTCGGGCTCAACGTGCTCCTGCAACCACAGGGTATGACCTAGCCCAAACTCACCGAGCGCTCTGGTGCGTAGGCGCATCTTGGCGTTGTGTACATCGTTAGCGTTCGGGTTCGTGACTAGCTCGTTCGAGTTGCCTTTGAAAACGGGCAATGACGTGCATACGGTTTCGCCCTCGATCGTCATCGTGATCGAGACGTAGGCGGTGCCATCAGGCATAAGAAAATAATCGAGGCCATTCGAATTAGTCTCGAATTTCCACCAATAATTAGGGAATTGTTTTTTTGCTACCGCGTGAGCATTCATCCACGGGATAAATGCATAGCCATCCGAATTCTTTTTGATTAATTCCGAGCAGTCGTACTCAGAAAGAAGGGAAAAAACGTGTGACATCGTGCCTCCAACACTATTCTGTTGAAGGACGATATCACACTATAAGTTTACATTACAAACGCCAAAAACATTTAATGATCTATCCCGTTTGATTTTGTAGATCTCGCGGCAAAGTCAATGTTCCGGCTCCGTTCGATAAATCCGAGAATTTAAATTCGTAACCGTGGTGGTTGTATTCTATAGATTGATCAAGCATTTCGCCGAGGTTATCGATCATAATGAAACACACTGCGAACTTAGTCCTTTCAAACGTGCCGTCTTTCCACATAACGGAACACGAACTCATAGCCATTTGATCTTTTGCTGGCCTTACGCGATGAAGGCTAGTGCCTTCGTATGCAGCTTCGGCGCTCCGCAAAATATACGGCTTATACATCTTTGCGAAAGTTTGCGTCGTCAATCCTAACTCTGTGTTGAAATATCTTTGACTTCTGTCGCAGGCATAAACTTGAGAAAAGTCGCCTGTAAAGGTCATAAACAGAGTGACGGGTCTATCGTCGGGTTGCTCGTGTGTCGCGACGGGCGGGATTTTACTGAACGGGCGGCTAATCCTAGTGATATTAGTATTCAATTGATTTGCGGTGTCGCGCCGCTGCTTGTCGCGAAAGCTCCTTAGTCGCTCTTCTATGTTTTGCATTATTGTTTTTCCTATCCGATAACTTCCAATGTTTTGTTGAGTGATGCAGCTGACACCTCATCCGTATACATCAAAGAAATCAGCTTTGCTTTTTGCTTTTCTGTAACTGTTTCACCTGTTGCTGCTGTGAAAGATTCAACCGTTCTGATCGCTTCTATAAGCGATTCGATATTAAGATCTCCGGTTCCATCTGATCGCTTACCAGAAGTCCAATAAATCATATCGATCCCGTAAATCTCGCAAAACTGATACATCAGTGCGGGATCTTTTGGTAGGGAGCCGCTGAGCCACCTGAAGATGGTAGTGGGGGAGCAGCCTAGCTCTTTAGCAATTGCTGCTTTGTTGTGGAACTTCACGTTATTTCTGTTCAGTTCTTCTTCTAACCGTTCCCTAACCTCATCGGCTGTGAACGGGCTTACTCTCTGACTTTCCATTTAGAACGCCCTCCTATGGCATATCTTAATCCCTGTTTCTTAATCCCTGTTCTGATTGGTGCTGACGAGAAAGCTTAGTCAGTCGCCGGATTGAATCACACAAATTAAGTGGAAATCAACCGATACCGAAAATAAAATTCCGTTAATTAATTTAAAAGTTTTGTGTCGGATGTTGAAAAACGGCAAGTGGTCATTGTGTGATCTATGAGACTGTGTAATTATCCAACGACAACAGGTTATGGAGGCTGTTTACGTTGGATTATTTGCCCGCTGTGGAAGGGAACCTATCGCTCGAAGCTCTGGGTTTACTGGTCTGGATTAGCCATCAAGAAAAGAATTTCAATATCACCGTCAGGAGTCTCGCTGGGAGACACAATCGCTGCAAGGACAAGGTGAGCAAGCTGCTGGACGAGCTTATCGAGTCCGGCATGCTGGAGCGATCTCAGTCCTACATCGATGGGAAAATGCACACCCAATACCGCGTCCTGCTCACAAGGACACGTCCTGATCAGAAGGACGATATAGGTATTACTACAGTTAAGTCTTCTAAAAGTAATACTAGAAGTAAGAGTTTAACTATTAGGGACGCCTTAGAAATGCGCCCTGAAGCCATTCCACCAAAGGAGTGGGAGCGTTATTGGGAGTATCGGTGGGAGGCGAATAAGCCAAAGACCGCACAGACAATCAAGCTAAACACCAACGTCATGCTGGAAGCGCAGAGGCAAGGCGTTCTCACAGATCTACTGGACGCTGCCATAGGTAACGGCTGGCAAGGGTTACAGAAAAAATACATCGAGAGCATGAAGGCTCAGGCGTCTAAGGCGCAGGCCATCGACAACCAGTTCCGTGGTGTCGAATGAACATCGTCGCAGTGAAACAACAACTGAGCGATCAAGCTGAGCGCGTAGCCATGGATCTGCTACCGCTGGGCAAGCGTGACGGCAAGAACTGGCGCAATGGCTCGACTGATCCTGGCGACCCTGGTCAAAGCCTCGCGGTATTTATCGATGGCAACAGCGCCGGTCAGTGGAAAGACTTCGCGACCGATGAAGCTGGCGATCTGCTCGACCTGATTCGATGCATCCGCGGCATCAGCTTGCAGGATGCGTTGGAATACGCGGTCACCGAATACAGGCTTGATGTTGATAAGCCGGCAGTCAAAAAAATTCCAAGGGCGGAAAAGCCCAAAACCCCAGCGCGAATTCCTGAGAGATCTAACTCTGGCAGGGGCAGGGAGTTCTTGCAGACCCGCGGGTTCACCGATATCGATTCTCTCTTCGAGTTGTACAAGCTACGAGAGATTGAGGCTGAGGGTGCGACGAACGGCGAGGTAGATCTTTGCCTCCCGTACATACACCCAGAAGGCGTTCTGTCGAGCAAGCGCCGCACGATCAACCACTCGCTGTACGGAAACAACAAAACCAAGTTCGTTGCGGCCGGTAACCAGATGTGTCTCTTCGGTTGGCAGACGATCGATGACAACGACCGAGAGGTTGTGATCTGTGAAGGCGAGTTCGATCAAATGGTGCTGAGCCAAGAGTGCGGTATACCAGCGCTGTCGATACCGACTGGCGCCGCGGGTGGAACGTGGTGGGACTTTGAGTACGAGAACCTAGAACGCTTCGAGACTATCTTCATTTGCTACGACCCTGACTCTGCCGGTCAAAAAGGCGCGAAGCAGCTAGCCGCCAACATCGGGGCGAGAGCCCGCATTATGAAGCTGCAAGACGGTGACCCAAATGACCTGCTGAAAAAGCATGGTAGCGCGGGATGCCGGAAGCTTGTCAGGGATGCGCTGGAAGAGGCTCGATGGGGCAGCACCGACAAAATAAAAAACGTCTCTGAATTCTACGAAGAAGTGCTGGCGCGGTTCGATCCAAATGCGGAGGAGGAGGAGGGTTTCTCTACTCACTGGTCGAAGGCCACCGGCAAGATCTTCTTCCGGCGCAGTGAGTTGATCGTATTGAACGGCGTTAACGGTCACGGCAAGTCGCAGCTTGCGATGCAACTGATGGCAGATGCCGGTCTTGCAGGCGAGAAGGTCTGCGTAGCGAGTATGGAGATGCGCGAGGATCGTTTGCTTGAACGGCTGATTAAGCAGTGCGGGGCTACTGGTAATCCCACCAACGACTACATCGAGAAGGTGTTCGATTGGATCTCTGGGTGGATGTACCTCTACGTCGATATCGCAGCCCGCGGCAAGACCAAAGAACAAATCTTGCTGGACAGTCTGGACTACGCATGGCGTCGGTATGGCTGCACCACATTCCTGATCGATAGCCTACAGCTTTGCGGAAATTTCGAAGAAAACATGAACGCTCAGCAGGCTTTCATGTCGAAGCTTGTCGAATTCAAGCTCGAACGAAACGTCACGATCTTCCTGATCACTCATGCGAAGAAAGGGCCAGACGAATATCAGATGGGCGGGAAGTGGGATATCAAAGGATCGTCCGGCATCTCTGATCTAGCCGACCAGGTGTACACCGTCTTCCGCAACAAGCGCAAAGAAGAACACCTCGATCTCGTTGAGAAAGGTTTCGACGATCCCAACCAGAAAATTATCGACATGGCTGACTCCTATCTGATCTGCCACAAAAACCGGCATGGCGACTGGGAGGGAAAGATGGGCTTCTTCTTCAACCCGAAGACGTTTCGTTACGAGTCGAGTGATCGAACTGCCCGCAGTTACTTGGAGATGGATTGTGATTGAGGAAGAGAAATTTGCTGAAAACTTGAGAACGGCAGGCGTTAGGAATTCTTCGGCTGAGGAATCTGTTGCGACCAAGGAAGCGCAGTGCAAAAAAATTATTGCTCAAGCGAAAGTCAAAGCGCTGACGATCGGACACAAATCCAATGCCGCGCAGGAA
>Ga0181393_1000461_pt1 | contig 15355 bp, 17 predicted proteins | sample 16SPOviralmetaG_FD_130122 | JGI IMG/M metagenome (GOLD analysis project Ga0181393, IMG submission 130122) | Marine viral communities from the oligotrophic San Pedro Time Series (SPOT) site, San Pedro Channel, CA, USA - 16 SPOT_SRF_2010-10-21 | ecosystem: Environmental > Aquatic > Marine > Strait...
TCACGTCAACGTAAATTATTACAATCACAATTACAAGAAGCAAAAACTAATTTAAATGCAGTAACTGATTCAATCGCCAATCTTGATATATTAATATTAAACACACAAATAAACAACGAATCTGCGCGAGAACTCGGCCCACTTCAATATATAGCTACATTAATGGATCGACCTATGGATCAAATTATTAATTGGTTTATGTTATTAATTATTTTTGTATTTGATCCACTAGCTATTGGAATGGTTGTGGCTGCTAATATGGCTTTTTCTACATTAAAACCTAAAGAAAAAAGTGAAGACGAAATTAAAGAATATTTTGTGTATCGTAATAAAGAATTAGAAAAAAGAGTAGAATGTAGTTTACCAGAAGGGGCTGAATGGGATAAATCATATCCTTTAAATGACCATTTTGATCCTAATGATGTTGATGAATTAAAACATTGGACTAAAAAACAAAGAACTAGTTCAATGAATGTAACTGAAGAAGATGAAAAAAATAAAGTTATTAAAAAAGAGGTTATTAAAGAGTATGTTAAATTACCAAAAGAAACTAAAAGCTGGATTATAAATGCAGCTATACATGCAGGAAGAAGAGGTGATAAAATTCCTAAAGATATTGATCGGTTTTTTGAAGACTGATATATGTATATTCGAATATAAAAATATACACAATGGCAAATTCAAATTTAAAATTAACAAGTGTAAAGATAGTAGATCATTTATTTGAAGACTTTAAAGTTTCATCAATTAGACATAAATTTAATCTTCAAAAACTAACAAATAGAGCACTACATCTTTATCTAACAGACGAAGAATTTAGAAAACAAATTCACAATCATACATCACTAACCGTAAGTGGTAGTTTATAATTAACAAAACAATTTAATAAATTTTATGAAAAAAGGTTATGTCCCAAAGGATCAACGAAAAAAAATCCTTTTATTATCAGATGATATTCGCACACATAGTGGTGTGGGTACCCAATCAAGACAAATAGTTTTAAATACATCACATCATTTTAATTGGATAAATTTAGGGGGAGCTGTAAAACACCCCGAAGCAGGTAAAGGATTTGACCTTTCTCCTGAAATTAACAAAATTACAGGTTTAACTGACTCAAATGTAAAAGTTATAGCTAGTGATGGGTATGGTAATGCTGCCATGTTAAGGCAAATTATAAACCAAGAAAAACCAGATGCTATTATGCATTTTACAGATCCACGTTATTGGATTTGGTTGTATCAGTTAGAAAACGAAATCCGTCAACAAATACCAATGGTATTTTATACTATTTGGGATGATGTACCTTACCCAATGTATAATAGAGAATTTTATCGTTCAGACGATATGCATCTTTGTATTTCTCGTCAAACAGAAAATATTGTAAAAAATGTTTTAAGAGACCATCCAAAAGAAGATTGGGCAGTAAAATATGTCCCTCATGGTATTAATGAAAATATATTTTTCCCTATAGTAAATGATTTTGAATTTGAAGCATTTAAAGAAAAATTATTAGGAACGGAAGAACAGGATTTTGTAGTACTTTGGAATTCACGAAATATTCGTAGAAAAAATGCATCAGATATTATAATGGCTTGGAGATTGTTCTTAGATCAACTTCCAGATGCTAAAGCTAAAAAATGCACATTAATAATGCATACTGACCCTGTAGATCAAAATGGTACAGATTTACCACGTGTAGTTGAAAATTTTTGTGATGAAAGACATAAAGTTATTTTTACAAGTCAAAAATTTGATGAAAAACATCTAAATTATCTTTACAATTGTTCAGATTGTCATATGTTTATGACTGATAATGAAGGTTGGGGATTAGGTTTAACAGAATCACTTACAGCAGGTAGAATGATTATAGCACCAGTTCAAGGAGGTATGCAAGATCAAATGCGTTTTGAAGATGAAAATGGTGATTGGGTTAAATTCACAACAGAATGGCCTTCAAATGCAGATGGACGTTATAAAAAATGTGGCGAATGGGCAATACCAATGTTCCCTAAAACACGTTCAGTTAAAGGTTCACCATTAACTCCTTATATTTTTGCTTCCCAATGTTCGGTTGAAGATGCAGCAATTGCTCTTATGAAAACATATAAAATGGGTAAAGAAGAAAGATCAAGAAGAGGTATGGCAGGTAGAGAATGGGTTATGTCAGAAGAATCTCGTTTTACAGCAACTAACATGGGTCAAAACTTTATAGAAAATTTAGACACTTTATTTGATAAATGGAAACCACAACCACGATTCCATTTACTTAAAGTAGATGACAACACTATTTTAAATAATCACAACCCAAATCCAATAAGTACAACAGACGAATTTAAAAAAGAAATAGCAGCAATATGAAACCATTATGCGTAGTATCGTGTCCAATTGACACATTTTCGGGTTATGGAGCCCGATCAAGAGATTTTGTAAAATCATTAATTAAAGAAAAAGATTCTGAATGGGACATTAAAATTATACCTCAACGTTGGGGTGATTGTCCATGGAATTTTTTACCACAAGATGATCCATTAAGAACTCGTTTTATAGGGGGACTTCAACAAAAACCAGATATTTGGATGCAAATAACAGTACCCAATGAATTTCAACCTGTAGGTAATTTTAATGTAGGTGTATCTGCAGGTATCGAAACAACTATATACCCTGCTGAATTTATAGAAGGTTCAAATAAAATGGATTTAAATTTAGTTTCTTCTCAGCATTCTAAAAATGTAGCTCAACAAACTCAGTTTGAAAGAAAAAATAAACAAGGTCAAGTTGAAGGAGTAGTAAAATTAAATAAGCCTATTGAAGTATTATTTGAAGGTTTAGATTTAGATAAATATTATAAAAAATCTAAAAAATCATCTATTCTTGATAAAATAAAAGAAGAATTCTGTTTTCTTTATACAGGACATTGGTTACCAGGAATATTTGGTGAAGATAGAAAGAACACAGGTTTAATGATTAAAACATTTTTAGAAACCTTTAATTCCCCCTCTAAAAAGAAACCAGCGTTAATTCTAAAAACTAATCACGTTAGTTATTCATTATTAGATAGAGAAGAAATTCTTAAAAAGATTAATGAAATAAAATCTCAAGTTAAAGGAAACTTACCTAATATTTATCTTTTACATGGTGAAATAACTGATGATGAAATGAATCAATTGAATAATGACCCTAAAGTAAAATCATTTATTTCATTTACTAAAGGCGAAGGTTTTGGTAGACCACTATTAGAAGCAGCAATTACAGGTAAACCTATTATCACTACTAATTGGAGTGGTCATATAGATTTTACACACCCAGATTATAATATATTAATAGGAGGTGAATTAAAAAATGTACACCCATCAGCTGCAAATCAATTTTTACTTAAAGAATCTCAATGGTTTAATATTAATCCATCAATCGCAGGTAGAGCAATGAAAGATGTATTTAATCATTATAAAAAATATATTGAAAAATCACGTAAACAAACACAATATATTAAAAATAATTTTAGTTTTGATAAAATGGGTGAAGTTTTAAATAATTTTATGCCTAAAATAGAGGCTGCACCACAAATGCAACAATTACAATTACCAAAACTTAAAAAAATTGGCGATAATAAATCTACTAATTCTCCTAAATTACAATTACCAAAACTTAAAAAAGTAGAAGCATGATAAAACAAGGACAAGATAAATTAGTAAATAGTCCTATCTGTGACAGTAATGCATGTTATGAATCAGAATTTACAACAGCAGATGGACCCGTAAAAACATGGCTTTGTATGACTAGTGGTTATACTTCAAACACTACAATGACTTTAGACAGTGAGGGTCTTAAACAAACCTTAGAATATACAGCTGAATTAATTAAAGACTTAAGACAAGATCATGAACCACCAGGAGGTGGAGAAGTGTTGGCTTGGTTCCCTACTGTTATTACAATGCCTAACAAAGGTATGATATTTCCTGAACCTATAAAAGGTCAAGACGATTGGCAATGGACATGTGTAAAAGCAATTTCAATACCTGAGGAAGAACAAAATAAATATCCTGATCCTAAAAACCCAGGTGAATTTTATAAACATAAAATGGATATGAAAAACCCATATAAATTTGATAAATTATGTTTTATGGATGCCGCTGAAGAATTAGGAATGTTTGCTAAACAACCAGCATAAATGAAAATAAGTTACGCTATTCCTGTTTGTAACGAACATGAAGAATTAAAAAGGTTATTAAATTTCCTGATTGAAAATATTAGAGAAGAAGACGAAATAGTTGTCCAATGTGATCAAGGAAATACTACACCTGAAGTATATGAAGTATTAGCCCAAATAGATCAATCTTGGCAAAATAACCCAATTAAAACCCCTGTTAAAGTTATAGAATTTCCATTAAATGGTCATTTTTCAAATTTTAAAAATAATTTAAAAGAAAATTGTTTAGGTGATTGGATATTTCAAATTGATGCTGATGAATATCCTGATGAATATTTAATAAAGGTATTACCTAGTTTATTAGAAGAAAATACTAAAACTGAAGTATTTTTAGTTCCTAGAATTAATGAAGTAATTGGTATTACTCAAGCTCATTTGGGACAATGGGGTTGGAATATGAGTGATAAGGGTTGGATTAACTACCCTGATTATCAAACACGAATTTTAAAAAATCTACCAGAAATTAAATGGCATAATAAAGTACATGAGGTAATTAAAGGACATAAAAAATTCGCAGCATTACCTACAAATCCTGAATATTCTTTATGGCATCCTAAAGAAATTACAAGACAAGAAGAACAAAATCAATTTTATAATACATTATGATTAAATATTTAGATTTTAATATCCAAGAACCATATAGAGATGGAAACCGTATAGATATAACTTGGGATATATTTCAACAATATAGAAATGAAGCTAAAATTTCAAAAAAGTTTAATGATTATTTAAAAGGAAAAAGTGTAGTAATAGTAGGACCTTCACCTTATTTAGTAGGTAAAAAAAGAGGACACTTTATAGAATCATTTGATGTTGTTATTAGAATGAATAAAGGGTGGAAAATTGCTGAAGACAGAATTGAGGATTATGGTAAAAGAACAGATATTAGGTGGCATTGTATGATGGAACATCCTAATAATGGAGGAGATTTTGCTATAGATAAAATGGTAGATCATAAAATAGAATGGTTAGCATCCCAATTTCCAAGGAATTTAGATTATTTTCATTATGATAATATTAAGTTTGAAGAAAAAAATAATAATAAAATCAATTTCCATTGTTTCGCAGATTTAGTATATTTTCTTAATATACACAGAGCTTTAGAAACTAGACCTAATGTAGCACCAACTGCTATTTTTGAATTAATAAATTATGATATAAAAAAATTACACCTAATGGGTGTTACATTTTTTAAAGATGGATGGGATAAAGGATATAAAGAAGGAAATTATAAAAATACTGAAGCTATAGGGGGCCATGCCCAAGAAGCACAAATGCATTTACTTAGACTTATATTAGAAAATGAACCTAAGTTTACTATGGATAAAGAAATAGAAGATATTATTAAAAAATCTACTTTATAATGGATCCTATAATTTTTATACCTATAAAACATCAATCTGAAAGAGTTCCTAATAAAAATTTTAGGACTCTTAATGGCTTACCTATATGGGAGCATTGTATTAAAAAATTACAAAAATATAAAGTATTTATAGATACTGACAGTAATAAAATAATTCAAGAATCAAAAAAATACAATTATGTAACATGTTATAAACGAAGTGATAGTTTATTAGGCCACCATATATCAGTTGTAAATATTATTAAAAATTTTATTAATAAATTTAATGTAAAAAATCCTATATGTCAAATACATGTTACATCACCTTTTTTAGATATTAAACATATAGACGATTCATTTAATATATTAAAAAATACAAATAAAGATTCAGTATTTAGTGTAACAAAAATACAAAAAAGATTTTGGTATAAAGATAATAACCCTATTAATCATAATCCTAAAGTATTATTACCTACCCAACAATTAGAACCTTGGTTTGAAGAAAATTCATATTTATATACTTTTTGGCCTGATGTCATAAAAAATAATAATAATAGAATCAGTCAAAAACCACATATGATGGAAATAGAATATCCTTATAATCTAGATATAGATACTGAAGATGACTGGAAATTAATAAAAAGTATACATACAATATGAATCCTCTTTTAATAAGCATATCAGGAAAATCAGGTGTAGGAAAAACAACTATATCTAATGTGTTAGAACAATGTTTAGGTAAAGATAAATGTTTAGTACTAAGCACTGATGATTTACATAAATATGAACGTCTTAACCCTATATGGGAAACTATAACTCATTTTAATCCCGAGGCTAATAATATAGAATTAGGGGATTTCCATCTAACTCAGTTATTAAAAGGAAATTCTATCCATAGGTCTACTTACAACCATAATACAGGTATGTTTAATCCCCCTAAATTAATTTCCCCCAAACCTTTTATAATAAATGAAGGTCTTCATTCTTTTTATAGTGATACTATGAAACAAAAATCAGATTTTACAATATATGTTGACACTTCTGAGGATTTAACAAAATTATGGAAAATTAAAAGAGATACTAAATATAGAGGTAAATCTAAATCTAATGTATTAAAATCTATAGAATCCAGAAAAAAAGATGAACATTATATAGAATCCCAAAAAGAACATGCAGATTTAGTAATTAAATTTAAATTAGTTAATGGAGAGATAAACTTACATATTGATAAACATAATTCTTCATTAATTTTTGATGGAATTATAGATAGTTTATTAAATTATTTTAATGATATAAAAGATTTAGTACAATTATCAAAAGATTATGGAGATAATAATCAATTTATACAAGGACCAGCAGGTAATATTAGTGTAAAATGTTCTAATAATATGTTAATAAAATCTAGTGGCGTACATCTTAAAGATGTAGATTATTTCGCAGGGTGGAGTGATATTAATATAAATTATTTAAAAGAATACTTTTTATTTGCTAAAAATTTGGATAACACGAAATATTTTAATATATTAAATGAATCAGTACAAAATAAAACAGTTCCTTCAATGGAAAGTGGAATGCATAGTATACTAAAAAAGTATGTAATTCATACACACCCTAATAAATTAATGTCTGTACTGTGTAATAAAAATGTTAAAAAATTACTAAAAGAATTATATAAAGGTATAGATTATTGTTTTATACCCCTATTAATGCCAGGTTTAGATTTATATGAATTTATAGCTTCACAAAGTAAAATATATCCTATATATTTCTTACAAAATCATGGATTAATAGTAAATTCTGATTCTTTAGAAGAATTAAAAATACATAATAATATATGTAATATACCTTTTAAAAACAAAGATTCTAAATTAAATACAAATATTTCAAAATATTTAACTCCTGATGAATATATTTTTCGTAAATGTAAAGATACATGGTATAAAGACATGAAAGAATATTATAATAATATAAAAAGAACTAATAATTGTAATTATTTAGACAATAACTTTTTAGAAGAACTAGACAGTTTAAAATTCGAAAAACATAGAAAATCTTTATGAAAATAGTAATACCAATGGCAGGATTAGGTCAACGTTTTGTTGATGCAGGGTATAAAAACCCAAAACCTTTTATATGGGTAGATAATGATTTTATTATTAGTAAAATAGTAAATATGTTTACCCCTGAAGATGAAATAATTTTTATTTGTAATGAACGTCATCTTAAGGAAACAGATATGAATGATAGATTATCTAAATTACATAGAAACTCATCAATAGTTTCAGTACCTGAGCATAATAAGGGACCTGTATTTACTATGTTAACCCATATGGATTTAATAGATGATAATGAAGAAGTTATAGTCTGTTATTGTGATAATCCTTATTTATGGGATTATGATAAATTTAAAAAATGGGTAAATAATAATAAAGTAGACGGGTGTGTGTTAACTCACACAGGATTTCATCCACATAGATTAGCATCTACCTATATGGCATATTGTAAAATGGAAGGTGATTCTATGGTAGAAATTAAAGAAAAAGAACCATATACTAATAACCATTGGGAAGAACACGCATCTACAGGAACTTATTATTTTCGAAAAGGTTCTTATATTAAAAAATATTTTAAAAAAACTATAGAAAAAGAAATAAAACACACTAATGGGGAGTATTATGTTACATTAGTGTATAATTTATTAATACAAGATGGTTTAGATGTAAAAATTTATGATACTGATTTTGTTACTGTATTTGGTACACCTAGTGAATTAGAAAATTATAAAGCTTGGGACATTATTTTAAAAGGAGATCAGGTAAAAAATAAAAAAGATTTAATTAATTGTTATGAGTATTGGAAAAAATATAAGCAAATTTCCCACAGCTAAAAGATTCTCTGAAGGTAAAAAAAGAGTATTAGTAGATATAGATGAAACTATATGTTTTTTCCCTAAAGAAAGAAAATATGATTTAGCAGAACCAAATTTTACAAACATAAATAAAATAAATAAATTATATAATGAAGGATGGGAAGTAATATATTGGACAGCTAGAGGATCTATGACAGGAAATGATTATAAAGAATTTACAGACAACCAATTAAAAGAATGGAAATGCAAATATCACGATTTAATTACAGGTACTAGTGATAAATTTCCTAAACCGTTTTATGATATGATAATAGATGATAAAGCAAAAAGAATAGAAGAATTATGAAATTAATATCTCATAGAGGAAATATAAATGGGTGTAATCCTAAATTAGAAAATACCCCTGATTACATAAGAGATGCTATACATCTTGGATATGATGTAGAAATAGATGTTTGGTATGATAATAATACTCTTTGGTTAGGTCATGATAATCCAGAATATCAAATAGGTTTATATTTTTTATTAGAAAATGCTAATAAATTATGGATTCATTGTAAAAATTTTGAGGCTTTATCACATTTATTGAAAGAAGAAAGTTTAAAACTATTTTATCATGAAAAAGAAGACCACACAATTATAAGTAATAAATTAATATGGTCTCATGATATTAATAAAGCTAATAATATATGTATTATTCCTTTACTATCAAAAGAATCTATAGAACAATGGGTTCCGGTTCAGGTTTATGGAGTATGTTCAGATTATATAAAATTATTAAATAATTAATATGAAAAAAATAAAAGCGTACATAGTAACTTATAAAAGAAATGACGTATTAAATGAATTATTAGAAAGTATATTCAACAGTAATTTAGAAAACTGCAATCTAGAAGTAAACATTATTAATAACCATTCAGATTTTTTTATTAATGATAACTTTAAGGATAAAGTAAAAGTACACCATAATCAATGTAGAGTAGATTGGTCAAATGGTAACTTAGCAGCCGATTTTAATTTTGCCTTAATTGATGGTTTTAAAAATTTAAATACTCCTGATTGTGACTATGTTATTACTTTACAAAATGATGCGTTATTACATCCTAATTGGGCCCAATGTATATTAGAGCAATTTAACACCTATGATTTTATTGTAGGCTATTTAGGAGATAATATTGTAGGTTATACACCTGAATTAATAAAATCAGTAGGATTATGGGATGAAAATTTCTCAGGAGTTCAAAATAAAGAAGCTGATTATTATTTTAGATGTTTATTACATCATGATAAAGAAAAAATACAAATAAATGATATTTTACACAGAAGATTAATAAATTATAATCCTAATTTGACCTTAGATTTAGTTGAAGATAGAGGCTTTATTATTAACCAAAATAATACTTCTAGATTTCCTGATGATATAGAACATAAAGAAATAAGAGTAAATATGAACACATATAATAGTTCAGGACTTCATTATTTTTTCTATAAATGGGGTAATACTAAACCTGATCTTCCATTAAAAAAAGGTAGTTGGAGTCAACCAGGTTGGCTTATAAATTGGCCTGAGGATATGAAAGAAAATAATCCAACTCACCCTCTTAATACTCAATATATAAAGTATCCATTTTTTGAAAAAGATATAAATAATATAAAAAATAAAGGATATATAACTGATGGAAGTTTAGTTAGTGATCCAGGTATTGAAAATACAATTAAAGAAATAAGATGAGACTTTTATGGCAACAAATATCTTCTCCCGAAATAACTACATTATACTGCAATAGTAAATTTAATGGTGTAGTATTTGATGATGAGCATGGAAATTTTAATACTGAAAAATTATTTTCTTTAATTCAGTTAGTAAATGCTAATAATAAAAAATCATTTGTTAGACTAGCAGAATTAGATAAAAGTAAAATCCGTAAAGTATTAGATGCAGGAGTAAGTGGATTAATTTTTTCCACAGTTGATAGTATAGAATATGTTAATAGTATACGTGATTGGTGTTTATACCCACCTAATGGTAAAAGAGGGCAAGGATTAGTGGCTGAAAATGGTTGGGGTGTTAATTATGAATTATTACAAAATAGAAATCCTATATTAATAGCTCAAATTGAAAACACAAAAGGTATATCAATTTTACCAAAAATAAAAAACCAATTTAATTATTTTATGTTAGGTCCTTATGATTTAACTGCAGATTTAGGTTGTGTAGCCCAATGGGATAATCCTCGTTATAATCAGTTAATTAAACATTTTAACGAAATAATTCCAGAAAACAAAAAAGCAGTACATTTAGTATCTAATATAAAAAAAGAAATAAAGAAATTTAGTAACTATGGTTTGGTTGCCTTAGGAATGGATACTACAATAATAAAAAATACAATAAAAAATTATGATGAATATTGAAAATATAGGACATAGATTTACTGAAATAGTAAATACTCCTGAATGGAAAGAATTACAAGCTAAATATAATAAATGTAATGACATTTATGTATTAGGACATGGTGGTAACATGGGAGTTGCAGACCATACAGCTGTTGATATGACTAGATTATCAAATGGTACTAAAAATGCTACATGTCCTGGTAGTTGTGTAGTAGCTACATCACTAATTAATGATACTGATTTTACTCAATGGATGGTTGCATGGCTACAACAAAGAACATCTACTAGAACTAAAGGTCAAATGAAAAAATCTTTAGTATATGGTATTTCATCTTCAGGTAAATCTAAAGATGTAAATAAAGCACTACAATGGGCTGCTGATAATGGTATGGAGGTTTGTATAATAACGGGAAATGAAATAGTTGATAAAATTAAAGGACTTACTCAAATTGTACTAGGAGTAGATTATTACCACACAGCTGAATGTTTAACTTTACTACTTCAATATCAATTAACACATGGTTCTGGAAAAGAATGTCCACCAATTGGAAAAAATAGTCCTGAAGAATTAGAAAGATTAAATTGGAATAAAGGTATACGTGAACATTCATACCCAGATGAACAAATTAATTTAGGGATAGATTTTGATGGTGTAATACATAATAATGATAAAGGATTTTTTGATGGTACTATTTATGGTGATCCTATTGAAGGCACAAAACAAGCTCTTAAATCACTATCTGAAAAATACACATTAATTTGTTATACTGCTAAAGCTAAACCAGATAGAGGTTTAGTAAATGGTAAAACAGGAACTGAATTAGTTTGGGAATGGTTAAAAAAACATAAGTTTGATAAATATATTTCAAAAGTGACATCAGAAAAACCTAGAGCAGTAGCTTACATTGATGATAAAGCAATAAGATTTAATAATTGGGATAAATGTCTTGAAAACTTAGAAGTATTAAATTTAATATAATGAAAAAAGATCTAATAGTATATATAGCACACATAGATGATTTTGAATGTGCATGTTATGGTTATGTTTTAAACCATTACAAAGAATATAATAAAGTTAAAATTATTACTGCTACAACTTGGCCAGCAAAAGTAAAAGTATGGGAAGAAAATAAAAAAGATTTTCCCCAAGATTTACAAGATAAATTAGTAGATATTAATTTAAGATATGAAGCTAGAACCTTATGGAAAAATCTTGATGATATGAAAGATGATTTTTACAAATTAATGGATTTTTCTACCCGTTTTGATTTACTAACCCATGACAGAGAAGACTGCCACACAGATCATACAGCCTGTTTTACCACAGCTAAGGGTATGTTTAAATATTGTAATAGATTTTTAACAATATATTCTCCATCGTCTGCTGGATTAAATCCTAATTTCTTTGTAGGGATGACTAATGAACAGTATGCTATAAAGAAAAAAGCATTAGATAAATATGATATTCAAAAAGAACAATCATATACTAAATTAGGGTATTATCTCCAAAGTGAAGAACATTATAATATAGGTAGAGCTCATGTACTTGAAAATTATGTATTTGATGATTATCCTTATTATGAAATATATAAAATACAAAAATGGTTGTAACAATCCATCAACCCGAACACTTTCCATATATGGGTTACTTTCAGAAAATGAGGGCAGCCGATATATTTGTAATTCTAGATAATGTAAATTATAGAAAAAATTATTTTCAAAATAGAAATAAATTTTTAAATAAAAATGGGGTTGAAGAATGGTTTACTATGCAAGTAGAAAAAGGATCTACTTCTAAACATATAAAAGATGTTAAAGTAATAGATGGTCCTTGGAAAAGAAAAATCTTAACTAAACATTTTCAAAACTTAGGAATTAATTTAGAATCTATTTACTCATATGATAAACTTATAAATATTAATATAAAATCTATAGAATATTGTAGAAATATTTTAAATATAAAAACCCCTATAATTTATGCATCTGATTTAAATGTAAAAGGTACTAAAAGTGAACTATTAGCTAATATAGTTAAAAATTTAAAGGGAACCACTTATTTATCAGGTCCCTCAGGTAAAGATTATCTTGATAAAAAATATTTTCAAGATATAAAAGTTAATTTTTTTAAACCTAAAGTAGAAAATTATTATTCTACTCTATATAATATATGAATATAAAATATTCCACATCAGAACAGGGTTTTGAAGGATTATTCCCTGTAGATTATCCTAATTTAAGAGTTTTAGAAACCCAGTTATTATTTTTGGATGCTTATCACCTTCCTATACATAAAATTTTAACATCAGATCAAAAGTATAAAGGAGATTTACTATTTAATATAGGTAAAGGAGGTTTTGAAAAACCATATATAAAATTCTTATATGAAAATTATAATAACACAGTAGAACAATTAAAAAGTAAGTTTAATAAAATTTACATATATCAAGATGGAGAAATAGGGTGGTGGAATCAAGTAGACGTAAAACTACAAGTATGGTGGTATAATCAATTACAATCATCTGATGGTATTTTAGTTCCTAATTCAACAGATATTTCTTTTTATAAAGGACTATATCCTAATAAAGATATAAGAGTTATAAGAAGTGTAATGACTGATGAAGGTTTAGACTCTACAAAATTTAAACCTAAAGAAAATAGAACAATTATAACAGGACCTCTTACTAGAGAATACAATGGTCTTTCTCAATTATTATTAGCTCATAATTTAGATATGCCTATAGATATCCCTCCTATGGGTGAAAGTAGAATGCCTAAAGACTCTTGGGATATGGCTACTAATTTAGGAGTAAATTATTTAAAATATATGTCATGGACAGAATGGATGTATAATTTAAATAGATATAAAATAGGATATATGTTATCAACTGCTACAGCATCAGGTTCATTTGCTTTAAATTGTGCTTATTTAGGTATTCCTTGTATAGGAGATAAACGAGCAGATACCCAAAGTATTTTATTCCCTGATTTAGCTGTAGATGTATTTGATAATCAAAAAGCATTAGAATTAACTCTTAAATTAAAAAATGATTTAATTTTTTATAATGAAGTTAGTATAAAAGCAAAAGAAATTTACAATCAAGAATTTACAAAAATAAAAATGATAAAATTACTTAATAATGGATAGAATATTTATAGATTGTGGGGCCCATTGTGGTGAATCAATTTTAGAAGCAAAAAAACGTTTTGGGGGTGATATAAAAATAATATCATTTGAAGCTAATCCTAATTTAGCTATTCCTTTACAAGAACATTTTAAAAATGATCCTAATGTAGAGATAAAAAATGAAGCTACTTGGATTAAAGATAAAAAATCTACTAATTTTTATCTATCTGTAGATTTTAGTGATGGATCTAGTATATATAAAGAAAAAAAATCAGGAGGAGTAAGTAATAATATATCAGTAAATATTCCAAGTATTAATTTATCTAAATTTATTAAAGATATAAAAAAAGATAATTATATTATTCTTAAATTAGATATTGAAGGTGCAGAATATGAAGTGTTAAATCATTTAATAGATGAGGGTACATTTTCTTTAGTAGATGAATTTCATGGGGAATTTCATCCTGGAAAAATAGATAAACCTGAACTTAAAGAATTAGAACAAAAAATATATAATCATTTTAACCAAACAAAAACTCAATTTTATAATTGGGAATTAGTAGGAACTCAACCAAAAGCTATAGATAGAAATATATGGAAAAATTCATATAATATAAAACCTATTACTTTTGTAATACCAAGTAGAAATAATTTAGAATTTTTACAATTAGCTTATAAATCAATTCGAAATTTAAAAGGTAAACACGAAATACTAGTATTAAATGATGCTAGCACAGATGGCACACAAGAATGGATAAATTCATTAGGTGACGACGATTTAATAGTACATCACAACCCAGGACCAGAACGTATTGGTATAGTTGGTATGTTTGATAAAGGCATTGAAATGGCAAGAACAGACATTATTATGGCCTTTCATGCTGATATGGTTGCTGCCCCTAATTTAGATGAAAATATATTAAAACATTTAAAACGAGGTACTGTTGTAAGTGCAACTAGAGTTGAACCCCCTTTACATCCAGATGGTCCTGAAAAAATGTTGATGAATTTTGGGATTGAAGTTGAAGATTTTAACTATAATAAATTTTGTGATTGGGTTGAAGGACCTGTAGATTCAACAGGAGGATACCAACCTAAACATGGTAAATTAGTTACTGAAGGTATATTTGCACCATGGTGTATGTATAAAGAAGATTTTTTAACAATAGGAGGTCATGATGAATTATTTGCCCCCCAAAGTAAAGAAGACAGTGATTTATTTAATCGTTTTGTTTTAAATGGTTATAAAGTATTACAAACATGGGAAGGTTTAGTTTACCACTTTACAAGTAGAGGTAGTAGATTTAATAAACATGCAGGTGGGGCTGCAGGGCAAAATTCAAATGAATGGATTCAAACAACTACAAAAAATGGACGAGAATTTATTCGTAAATGGGGTCATTTTATTAAACATGA
>Ga0181393_1000462_pt1 | contig 15341 bp, 35 predicted proteins | sample 16SPOviralmetaG_FD_130122 | JGI IMG/M metagenome (GOLD analysis project Ga0181393, IMG submission 130122) | Marine viral communities from the oligotrophic San Pedro Time Series (SPOT) site, San Pedro Channel, CA, USA - 16 SPOT_SRF_2010-10-21 | ecosystem: Environmental > Aquatic > Marine > Strait...
GTTCTTTAGATACTTCATAGGAAGGGTGAACTCCATTCCATTTAGCTTAAATTTGAATTTTTTACTCATTTTATGTTTTAAAGGTTTAACTCTCACTCTCAATTACTATACTAATATAAGAAATAAAAATGACATATACAAGCTTTTTCTCATTTATTTTCAATTTTCTTTTGTCGTGATTGCCGCTAGGTCATACGCAGAGAACGCTAATTAGTCATTTCACTCATTCTTCTCCCACCCAGCCACCCTTAAAGATACGAAAAATATACGAGAATTCCAAATTTTCGGTGAATTAGTTATCAACATTTGCGTTGTTAATAACTTTTTTGCATGTGGATAACTCCGTATAAGGGTGTTGATAACTTTTTTGTTAATAACTTTATTTGGAATTCTCCCCATTTATTCGTATCTTTGCTAATTCCAGCTCATTTTTAGCTACCTCCATACGTCCTCTCTAAGGGATTATCTCTGCTAGCCCACATAGGGGAAGGTTGGCTCCGAGAACGTATCAGAATCATACAGAGAATTTTTTGCAGTCCAGCGCCCATACGCTAGAGCCCTCCAGCCATGGTGATATATTACCAGCGATAGGGTTTACTTTCGTATTCTATTTAAAAGTGGGGAAAAGTGGTAGGAAGTGGTAAATTGTGGATACAGTGGGTAGTAAATGTATTTGTATATAAGTATTAGAATATACTCATATAGGTGTATATCGGTATGGTTAATTATAGAGGGGTGTTAAATTGGGTTATTGGGGTGCATCATCTACTCTATTGATGATAGTCTTTTTTAAATCTTCTGTCAGGGATAATATCTTATCGTGTGGGAAGGGATTAATGTGTATTTCCTCTTCTATATCACATATAGCGTAGTACATATGAATGAGTTCTTTCTGAGTTATCATAGCTGGGTGGGATGTTATACGTTATCTAATATAACTATTGAGTATATCTTCTTTTTATATTCTATTACATATACTATCCTTATAGTCTTTATTATTCTTATTCCTTGCTATATTTTTATTAGCTATGTTTTCCAACTTCGAGTTGGTGGGAATCAAACGTAATAAGTAAGGAGCGCTTCTTCTCTTTGTTTGTGGAATCTTTTTGAATCAACATTTAAATCTAATAATTCGATAAGTTCCTCACCTCTATTCCAAGCATCCAATTCATTTATAAATTGGTACATATTATATTCTTTGGGTTTCTCCATATCATCCACATTTTTGTAATGTTCGTAAACACCTCCAATATTATTTTGAAGTACGTGTCCAGCTTCGTGGAGTAGGGTAATTAATCCGTTTTTCTCTAAGTTATAATTGTGGTGAATACATATGGATTGTTCATCCTCTGTCTTTATGTAATATGTAACACAGTCTATCATTACATTCACATCGTAAGATTTTAAGAAATCTACTACTTTTTGGAAATCTTTTGGATAGGTTCTCATTGTGATTTTTGGTTTAATCTTTCCAATTGAACCTGAGTTCTTCTTCTTTGAATCTCTCTCATTTGTTGTTGGTTTCTCCAACTTCTATCCTCATGCTCTAATTCAGCTCTGAGTTCTCTTTCTTTCCAAAGTCTATCTCTATATCTCATTTGTTTTAGGGGTTTGTTATCATTAACTCAACACCTCTAATCTAATAAGAATTTTTGTAAATGTCAAGCTTTTTATTGATTATTTTTCAAATCATCGAAATATTCTTCCAATGCTTTTTTGAATGCTATAACAAATCCTATGAAAAATGCTATAACAGGAAAAGGCCAGAATAGTGCCCATCTCACTCTAACTCCCCAAGTTAAATCTTCAGGCAAATCATGCATACGGAGTTCTTCCATAAACATAGCCCAAATTGTTCCAATAAATAAATAAACTAATATAAAATCTATCATATAAATTTTTTAATTTCTGTTTTTGTTTTCTTTGAAATATCGTTTAGATATTCACTCATATAATGTTTGGCATATTGTTCCATCAAAGTATCCAACATTGTATAATGGGAAAATGCATCTGACTCAATAGGTCTATTTTCCCATTCATTTTTTTCCAACCAATCTTTAGCTTTTAACATAACTCACATTCTGGTTGTATCCAAATCAATAGAAGTATAACTATAATTAATATGATAGTTATTACTATTCTCATCGGTCTTGTTTGCCTTTCTTTCCAACTTCTAAGTTTCATTCCCCATTTATAGGAAACTTCACCTGCCCAATCAAACGCTCTACCAACTAAATCAAATGGTGGTATTTTCAAAAGTGTTAAAATCAGTACCCACCAAGCTTCAGATTGTCCGTTGAATATAAATCCAATTGATAATACTAATAGATACCATCCAATATATTGTTGTAAGTGCTTTTTCATTTATTTTTTCTTTTTATTAAACATTCTACGCAAATTGAATCCAATTGTAACCCAACAGGAATATCCTTCCCACAGGTATTACATTTAGGCTTCCACTCTTTTTTCATTATTAACTTTTTAAGTTTATTTGAACCCATTCGAGTTCTTGAGTTTCTTCATTTAATGATAAAAGATAGTGGTTTCCATCTTCATCTACTTTTCTGTATAAATCTTCCATTAACCTCTCATTGTTTTTATGTACTCTTCTTTGAATAAGCTTTCATACCAATTCACAATTTTTGATTTGATATTTGAAATTCCATTGAATATTTTTCCTAAGTAGATATCACTTATTCCTTCTGGTGTTAAATTATCCATTGGGCTTGGAATCATATCTTCCCATCCATTTTCTTTCAACCATCTCCAATCCACTTCTCCATATGTTGATTCATCAATTTCAATTTCTTCACCATCAACCGAAGTTATAGTATAGATATTTTCTTCAATTGGTAAATGTCTGTGTTCTAATATATAGGATTTGAATCTATATTCTGCTGCTCTAGCATTGGTTCTACTCTCCCATCCTAAGTAAGTATTCCAAACCATACTCACAATTAGTAAAGGTACAGCGAATCTCGTTGTAAACTTATCCCAAAATATTTTGAACTTTTTTATCATTATCCTAATAACCAAGAAGAAGATTGTATTTTACTTCCCAATCCATCAATTAATTCAATACCATTTTCTTTACAAATCTCAGCCTCTGGAATTGTATCATTATTTTGGTCACCACCATTAGCGAATGCCAAATCATAAACTTCACCAAACATTTCACCGAATTGTTTAAGAGTTTCACATTGAGTTTTATCGGTATCTTGAGAAATCAGAGCGTAATCTACATATCTAATAGCTTTTACGATTTTTAATCTCTCATCCTCATCCATAAAATACTCAGAACCTTTCAATTCTCTTTGTTTATCGGAATTTACAATAACCCAAAGTTTATCAGCAGCTTTTTTAGCCATTTCGAATAACTCTAAGTGTCCTTTGTGTATTGGATTGAAATATCCACTTACGATAATTGCTTTCTTTTTTACTTCCATATTAATATTTCTTAGTTTTATCTGATATATCCCACATTTTTCGAGCTAACATAAGTTCTCTTTTCAAATCTGAAATTTCTTTTCGTTGTCTAAACCACTCAGTTCTAATATTATTAGCCTCTTCGGTTTTCTTATTGAGTAATTTCCTCAATGTTTTATTTGTTCTGAACCACTTTATCATTATAGTAAGTGTGGTTTAGCCTCATTCTGTCCAGCATTGGTAACTATTACATACGATGGATAGAATTTCTTTAAATTTTCAGCTCCAGCATAAGATAGAGCTGATTTTACTCCATCCAATAATCCGTTCACAATGAATTTTACTCCACCTTTGTATGGAATTGTTGTAGATTCTCCTTCAACATTTCTTACTTGCTGTCCGTGAGTTACTTTGGTTTCCAATGATGCTGAACCTCTATATCTTTTATATAATCCTTTTGAGGTTTCCAATATTTTACCAGGAGATTCATCGGTTCCAGCTAATAGTGAACCCAGCATCACAGTTTCAGCTCCAATTGCTAGAGCTTTACTCATATCACCACTACTTCTAATACCTCCATCAGCCATAACTGGTACTCCACTCACTTTCAAAACTTCTTCTAATGAAGTTACATTTGGAACACCAAATCCAGTTTTGATTCTCGTTGTACAAAGTGAACCTCCACCAATACCAACTCTCAAACCATCAGCTCCATAAGCTAATAAGGTTTCAGCAGCTGATTGTGTAGCTATATTTCCAGCTATGATATCTACATTTACCAAATCATCTTGTGTTTTACACCAATGAATCATATCTATAACATTTTGGTGGTCTCCATGAGCTACATCAATCAATAGAACATTAGCTCCACTTTCAACTAATGATAGAGCTCTATCTTTATCTTCATTTTGAACTCCAATAGCAGCCATAATTGGAACTTGTTTAATTTCACCATGCCAACCTTCAAACATAACTCCCCATTGTTCAGCTATTGAAGGTTCCGTTGTTAGTCCATGATTATGATGAATTGCTGTACATAATTTATCTACAATTTTTGCTTGTTCTTCAATACTCATAAATCTATGAATACATCCAACACCTCCCAATTGTACCATTTTCAAAGCCATATCGTATTCACAAACTGTATCCATTGGTGAAGCAACGATAGGATTTAGTAATCCATATCTCCTACTCAACATAGTTTTGAGGTTGATATTTGTTCTTGATTTGATATTCGAAAAAGCTGGTACTAATTGAATATCATCATAGGTCAATGCCGTTTTCATAATTTTAATTTTTTAATTGTTTTTTTCATATGCCCATTCATATAGTGTTGGATAGCTAAATGAGAATCTGAATCAGATATATCAGGCAATCCATTCTTTGAATCAATTATTGTTTTATGTTTAGATTCAAAGTAAATTCTTGAATCATGTAACATTGGTATTTGATTTTCCCACATAGCTCTACCTAAAACCCAATCATCAGTTTGAAATTCAAAAGGTTGTAAAACCCTCATTTTATCCAAAGCAAGTTTCATAGCTCTACGAGATACCATATATCCAGTTCCAGATGCCATACAACCAACTTTACAAACAAGTTGCCTTATTAATTTATTTGGACTCCATCCTAAGTAAGGATGACAACAACCCATATAATTTACATTAGGATAATCTCTAAAGTTATCTTCTAACATTTTTTTAAATCTTTCTGGATGAACAAATGAATCAGAATCTATTCTAAAATAATATTCGTAATCGGTTTCATTTAATATCCATTTAGCTGGTAGTTTTATACTTTTATCAAATAAACCCATCTTAGAATCAAATGTTCTAAATTGAATGGTATCTTTATCGATAAATTTGTAATAATTGTTAAAATCATCAAATGTAAGTATTTCATCATCACATTCAGTATCACCCAAAGCAACTATAACTCTGAAACCCATATTTCTCAATAGAGGAATCCATGTCTTTTCACATTCTTTTTGGTTACTTGGTTCATTATGAGAACCTGTTACCATTATTATTACCTTTTTTGTTACATCCATTATAATTTAAACACTATTTTGTCCTCTAATAATTGAGGAGCGTTCATTGTTTTTTCATAAACATAAATTCTATGTGAACGAGCTCTCTCTTTGAACTCTCTTTGAGCATATTGTTTAGCTAAAACTAAACTATCACAAACTCCTACGGGATAGAAGTCTTGTTTATTGAATGCTATTACAATGTATATTTTCATTTTACTTGATTATATTTCTACTAATATACGAAAAATATTCCATTTATACAAATCTTTAATACTTTATATTTCTAAATATTTTTCTAAATTAGAATTTTTTAAATCATCATAAATAAAGGAAATAATATCGTTGTTAATATGATTAATCCAATCAGCATCCATTTCTTTTTTTCTGAAAACGCTGTAAGGTCCTTTGGATTCTGAATTAGATATGTTTAAAAAATCCATAACTTGTGGGTGAATTCTTATACCCAATTTATTAAACATTAGATTTGTTTGTAAATAAGGGTCAGTTAAGAATTCAGAATAATTTATTATGTGAGCTCTGTTTGGATACAATTCAGATACTTTTTCAAATATATTAGTTGCTTCCTTCCATTTTTCATATCCATAAAAATTCTCAACCAACCCTTCATTTTTTAAATCAGCATATCTCCACTCTTTTTCAAAATCCCACTCCTTTTCAAATTCATTTGGTGTATTTTTCCAAGACCATATTGTTGATAATGGATTTCTAACTATACCAACAAATGAAAACTCATCATCTTCTTTAAGTAATGTTTCTATAATATTATGGTATCTAGCTTCTTTATAAACTACAACACTTTTATCATCTAACTTAGTAAAATTAGGTACTAAACCATCTTTTATTAAATCTCTTTGATTTGTATAATCATCAGTAGATTTAGATATTTGTTGAAAAAATCGTAAAATATCTCCTTTTTTTGATGAATTATTTAGAAAATCCTTAAAAGCATAAGAATATAGTGGTTGGTGTTTGTAAGTAACATAGGGGTTGCTATTAAAGATATTACCTACCCAAGTTGTACCACTTCTTGGTACTCCGTGAAACCCTATTCTTTTCATAACTTTTTAATTAAAATATCAAATCTCCAATCGGAATTTATCATAAATTTAGGTTGTTCAATAACCTCAACATCTACATTTCTAAAATAATGTTTTAAAGCTAAGAACCAATCTTTGGAATACCATTTTCCAATCATAGGTTCTCCTTCAAAAATTCTATTGAAGTAATCTACTTTATGATGAGGTTCGCTGATATAATTCCACTTCTCATATTCATCAGGTATATCACCAATCAATATACTTCCATTCTTTTTTGTTGTGTAAAGCATTTTTTGAATCAGTTGTAACAAATCAGTTTCATCAAAATGTTGTGCTGAAAAATACAACAATACCTTATCATATAATTCAAACTCATATTTGTAATCCAAAACATTTTCTAAATGAGATGAAACATTTGGATAATTTTGATTCAATTGATTTATTAACTTTTCAGAAAAATCTATACCTTTAGCTGAATTACAATATTTAGATAACTCTCCAATAACCATTCCATTTCCACAACAAACTTCTAAAATATCATCGGTAATTTTTAAACCGATTTCTGATTTTATATATTGAATAGATTGTTTCCAAGCCTCATCAGTTATTGGACTACCACTTTTTGTCCTACCGATATTCTTTTGAGGATTTTCGTTACCAACTACCAAATCCATCATATAATATTTTTCCCAAAAGTTAATTATACCCATTTTATTTCATAATTTTTAATCATTTCTAATGTTTTTTCTTTCCCATTACAAAATAGAACATCTAAAATAGATAATCCTATCACAAATTCCTTTGAATTTTGATTGTAGGGTTCTAACTTAGATTGAATAAATCCTAATTCCATATCTAATTCAGAAAATTTATCCTTAAATATAAATTCTTCTCCACCAGTGGCGTTTATATAATGAGTTCCACCAATAGCATGAGCAGTTTCTCTACCCCAATCACCTTTTCCTAATTCATCAAATGAAAATGTAAAATCATAATCACTAAATCGGCTAAATTCAGAGTCTATACCCAAATATTCACATATTTTTATTGTTGAATTGATATTAAAATCAGCTAAATACTTAGAATTATCTAAAATATCAGTTACTAACTCTCTAATTTCTGAATAATTAGGGAAACTTTTATAGAATTCTATTTGTGAAAGTAACTTACTTTGCCATCTCTCATTTTGATTCAACTCTACATCCAACATATTACATTGATATGGTGCAAGTGATATCTCAGGTCTTATATAAAATGGTGTTGATTTGGATATATCTAATAATCTATTCCTACTCATCCAACTTTTCTTTCTGAATTGGACATCATCGAAGAACACAAATTTATCAGAACTGTGTATCAGAGAAAAGTATCCCAAATATGGGAAAAAATATGGTTGCATCACTGCTACCTTCATAACTTATTTTTTAAATAACCTAAATTCTAATGCAACTCTCGTTACATCTTCTTCTTCATTTATTGCTAATCCGTGAATCATATGAGATGAAAACATCAGAACCTGACTGTAATCAACTTTAGCTCTAACCAAATCAGAACTACCATCCCATTCTTTTATTAGTACAACTCTATATGAATTAGAACCAACTTTACCACCATCAATTGTTCTTAAAATCTTATTTTCTGGTATTCTATGCGACTTAGGAGCTATTGGTAAAGATGTTTTATCAGTTACTCCAGCAATCGGAACCCAAAAGTTTAAGAACTGAAAGTTCTTACCATTATCATATCCTTCGTACATATCTTTGTGAGGTGGATTATAATCGTTTGATTTAGGTCTATTGATTCTAACTATAATATGTTCATCTATATCAGTATCAGGAATCCTATCCGTAAGTTTGAATCCTAATAAAGCTTCAAATTTTGGAATCATATCTTTAATTGGAAATCCAAAACTGTATGAATATAAATCTCTAGTCTTAGAAACTACTTTAAAATGTTCTTCATTTGAAGTTACATATTTATGATAATTTTCCAATGTAAATCCATCCAAAGGTTTACCAATAATATCTTCAGCTATATTTTTTATAGTTTTGGTAATTCCTTTTTTTAAATCTTCGAATTGTTCATTCCACAAAAATGGTAAAGAAGTATGTCCTTCTGAATACCAATTTTGAACAGATGTAATATCTGTGGATGCATTTGATAAAATTTCATCCTTACCAAATTTAAATTCTTGACCATCAGTAGCTTCTACTGAATGTTTATTATCATTTATAGTGTATTCCAATATCATTTTTCGTAAACTTTAAACTTTGATAAATCAGGATATGGAAGTTCCAAATCCTCATTTTGTTTCTTTTCACCATCTGATGTGTAAAACTGATTCATAAGTAATAACCCTCTAGCTGCTAGTTCAGGCATCATATAAAAATTCCACCCTAACATATCGAAGTTATCTACATGATAAGAACACTCTCTTCTACCACTATATCTTGCTCTTTTGAACCAACGATATGCTTTAACATTATCAGTTAGTATAGCTCCACCTTTAGATAGTTTGAAGTGTTTATAAGGACCTGTAAATGATACACACATATGAGATTTTGGAATATACATATCAGCTGTAAATCTTAGAGCTGAATCCCATACATTACTATTGGTTAAATTATATGCACCTTTTAATGTAGAACCTTTTATAGTTTCCCATTCTATTTTCAAACCAGAATGAATAATCTCACAAGGAACCGATGGGTATGTTCTAGATGGACACCCTACCCAACCTTCTTTAATACTTTTCTTAATATGATTTTCATAATACAATGATAAAAATAATGCATTACTCATATTATCTACAGCTACTGCGAATCTAGCTCCAGTATAATCTGCTAATCTTTTTTCAAAATCCTCTGTAACCTTATAAACTCCGTTAGCCATTTCTTAAACGTTTAATATGTTCTACCATTTGGTGTTTATCAACCTCTGTCCATTTGGTTGGAAATACCAACTCTGGATATTTTCTTACTTTGTTTTTGATATCCCAATCAAAACTTCTACCAATATCGATTCCCCAAATATCTAAATCATCTTTTAGATAATCAGCAATCCATCCAGCAGCAACATGTCCAGTTGAATGAAATAAAATGGTTTTACCTTTTTCATCTCTTATTTTCTGAACCTCATTTAGATTATCACCATAAGTATCTAATGCTCTTCTTAATGGTGTTACTATATGATGAAAGTTTTCAATCTTATATTCTTCTTCAAATAACTTTAGATACTCAGGTCCTAAAAAAACACATTGAAATCCCATCTCATTGATTCTTTCAAAAAAGTGATATAGTTCACCCATAATACCAAAGTGTCTTAATGCACCACTATGAAAATATGGATATTTACTTTTCTTAGTAATCAAATTAACAACTCTTTTTCTACCTTGTTGTAATGGAAATGCATCATAGTATCTACCCCAAACAGGTCCTAATCCAACTCCTAAAGATACAGAGATATCAAACTTAGGTGAAATATCTTTGTACTTATGAAAAACATCTACAAAAGTTCTAAGTTTTTCAGCTACTGTATTTTGTTCTACAAAGTAACTAAAACTATTCTGAGTTAGTAGGGCTCTCCATACATCTTCATACTTTCCTAAAGTTAGGAACTCATCTAACTTTTCAAATTCTATTGCATTCGATAAATCTGTTGGAACTCCCCCTAAATTATGGGGAATCTCTGGTAAGTTAGGTATAAATTTCCAACAATACTTATCTATTGTTGCGTGATTTACTCTTAAATGATGAAAAGGGTCATTGTTCTCTAATCTTCTTAGAAACCATTCAACTGAAGGTAGTATTACATCAATACCAGAATCCTCTAATTTTATATTCTTATAAGTACCTTCTAAGTTGCGCATTATTTGAACCAGCCGATTTTCTTTCCTTCCTTAACTCTTTTATCGTACTCTTCAACTGAACCTGGATATCTAAATGCCCAAATTATAATTAGTATAAATGTAATTGCAGCATACCCTACAACCCTAAGAGGAACTGTAAAGAACATTGAAATTAAAGAAATACTCATAACTCCTACCATAGCCCATCTACCTCTAGTTGGATATACTTTTTTAGTTTCCCAATTGGTAAGATACTTTCCGAACAACGGATGTTCGTGTAACCACTTATTGAATTTCTCAGAAGATTTACTAAATGCCCATGCAGCTAGTATCACAAAAAATGTGGTTGGTACTCCAGGAAGAAGTACTCCGATGTAGGCACAACCTACAAAAAATAGGCCTAATCCTATCCATAACGATTTTCTCATAATCTTTATTAATTTAAATTTATATCGTATCCACTAAAGTTACTCATATAAGAAGTAATTTTAGTTCCATACCCATCTTTAAAAACCTTTCCGTTTCTAAAGTATCTTCGTACAGAACCCTGTCCTCCTAAGTGTGCAGCTGCAAGGATACCACTCTCAGTAATATATATTCCGTTTATAGTTTTACCATCATAAACATCAATATACGTTTGCAGTTTCTCTTTGTTATGATTTAACAAAGATAACATTGCTTCTTCTTGTAAGTCTGGGTTATTTAGAAACTCCTTTTTGGATACTTTATATCCTAATCCTTTTAGAGTAGCTCTACCAAACTGATACTTCCCCATATAACCAAATGTATTAGTTATATCGTATCTATTACCACTCTCTCTAAATCCTATTGCTGATAGGAAATTATCTAATTCAACTTTGTGGTAATTAGCTATACTATCTTTTATAGCCTCTTCTCTTAATCTTTTTTCTTCCTCCATTTGTTCAATGGTTGGAAGGGTTTGCCCTTTTTCTTTGGAATCACTCATTCCAAAGGATAGTAGAGCAACAACTATCAATATGCTAAATACAATGTGTTTTCTCATAGGTTTCCCTTTAGTTAAACAACAGAACCGATTTTCAAAACTATTCGGTTCATATAAATATCAGTTACTTAGATTCCTCTTTGGCATCCTTCATATACTGATATCTTAACTCATTTAAGAGTTCTTTTTGAGGGGTATCATAATAACCCTTTTCTTCAATTTCGGTAATTAGCTCTCTTAACTTCATTACCAAATCCTCACCACCAGCACTAAGCATATTATCTATTAACCAAATATCCAACTTCTTTAGAAGTTTGGCTTGTTCTATATCTAATTTATGGTGAACTGAGGTTTTCACTATGCAAATTCAGTTTGAATTAAACTCTCCAACTCCTTACTTTCCAATACTATTGGTTTAATAAACTCAACATCATGTTCGATGTACTCATACTTATGATGTTCATTAGATTGAGCAGCTACTAAAGTTGTAAGATGACTCTTTAACTCATCAGAATACAATATAGTATCTGAATCAATTACAATTTGAAATTCCTGTCCACCTTTTGGTTTCCAATAAGGTGTGTTAGTATCTGAATAATTTTCGAAATACTGAGCCATTACTTTTATCGTACAATTCATCATAATTTATAGTTTTAAGTTTTAAGATTTTACTAACCAATTCCATAATCCTTTCCAATTCCAACCAATAAGGGACATGAATCCCATTGTTGAAGCAAGGATAAATACTGCCATCTCATTCAGAGGACCTGCGAAATGAACATATTGTTGTGCTATTCCAACCAATACCGAATAAGCGATAAAGAAGGAAACAAAAGTAGTTAAAACGATTTGATAATTTTTCATAAGTATTGTTTTAGGTTTTACTCTCAATTACAGTACTAATATATGTAAAATATTTGAGACTACCAAATTATTTGGTACTTTTTTTTCGATTTTTTTGGATATTTTTGACCACATTTTTTAGATTTGTGTGACCCATTTTTACCATAAGATTTAATGTTCTTACTGATAATTTAAACTCTTCTTTTGGTTTAATCATTCCCACCCCAAATGCATGAGGATTTCCCAATTTTCCATCTCAGCTATTTGTTCTGAGGTGAAATCGGTATTAGCTAACATCAATTCTTCTAAGTATTCGTTCATATCTTTACACCAATTTATAGTTATATTTGTATCCACAATCATCATCATACCACTCATCTTCGATTGCCTTAGCATGATAATCTAAGATTTCGTTGAGTTTCACTACATCCACTCGATTCCAATATCCGAATCGTAGGTAGATGGGATTACCACCACCATGAACTTGTCCGATTTCAAAGTTACCGAATTCTTTTTCTACTTTACTTAGAGTCTCAAAATCAATTTTATTATTTAACATATCTTATTTTTTTACAACTTCTAATACAGGATTAAACTCAGTAGAATACTCCTTCTTATGGTGCTTCCAATGAACCAACCCTATTACGGAATCGATGAACTCTTTCAACATATAAGTTCCATCAGAAGAACCAAATCCTTGGTCTTCATCCCAATCATTTGTCCACTCTTCAGCAACCTCAGTTGCTAGTTCTAATAGTGTGTGTTGTTGAACGCTTCCATGCGTAATCATTTCACTAAATCCTTTGATGCGAGATTTAGCGTTAAACATTAAGGTTTCAGGATGGATTAAATAATTCATAATAACATTTTAAAGGTTTTGGGAATATCCCCACTCAATTACAGTACTAACATACGAAAAAAAGTTGAGAAATCCAAATTTTTTCCCAACTTTTTTTAATAAATTTTACTAAACTTTACTACTTTTTATTTGACCTAACTAACTCATCAAGTTTTTGTTGTAGTTTCTGAATGTAAGTTTGAGCGTGTTTAGTTGCTTTATTTAACTTAGCTTCTAAAATCTTTTTTACTAATGTTTCTTTTAAACTCATAGTTTCCAATGTATTTGTTATAATAAATATAATATCCTATTCGTAATCCTCAGGATTTTCTTTTTTATCTTTTAGATAATCTAAGTAAGCATCAACCACTTCAGTTCCATGCTCTGCTATCTTATCATGCCAATTTTCACGATAGAAATCATCTTCTTCATCTTTATCCCAATCGTACTCCTGGTCATAATCTTCAATATCATCATAATCTTTAGCGTAGATAAATCCTCCACATGGGTCCATCGATTCATCTTCATAAGTACCACAAATATAACAATCTTCTTTGATATTAGTTAGAACATCAGCTAACTTCTCTAATAACTGAATTGGTACACTCCATGCTGATGTTAACATTAGATGAATATGTTCACAATCATCATCATATTCAAATTCAGAATAAACCCATTTAGCACCTAAGTGTTCAACTACCCAACCTCTATCGTATTCTTTGGGTGCTTCATCACCATACAATCTTTTATATAAATCTTCGGTGTTAGTTTCGTAATCACCTTCTGGTGGTGTGAATATTTCTTTTAATTTTTCTGCTACTTTGATATCACCATTTTCAATGTTGATATATGTTTCCATATGATTTGCCATAATCTAAAAATCTATTTTTCTTGCGGTTGGTTCGGTTTCATCCGTTGGTTCTTCACCAATCAGATTCATTTGAATATTGGAACGATTTCTCATATATTGAGATTCAGTCCAAGATGCTGTTCTATCGGTGATAAACTCCATTGAGTACATCTCACCATTTTCAGTTATAAGGTAAGTTAATTTATTCATATTTTGGTGTGTATTGTGGATTAAACCCTGCGTATTTGGTGTATTCTTTATCAATCTTCCCACCATCTAATACTACTTCATCACTTTTGTATCGTGAATCAAACATCTCTATTGTTGGATATTCTACAAATGTCCAATACATAGCATCTATCATCTCTCCTGAAAAATGTTCTTTGTTAGTTGCTATGAAATCCTCAGCTTCCCAATTACTTAAAGTCTCTGAAATATATTCATAAAACTCTGCCTCAGTTTCTCCTTCAAATGGTGGTTCAACTTTTCTGAAATCATCAGAATTTAATGTCATTGGTTTGGTTACATTTGTAATTGTAAACGATGTTCTTGCTCTAAAATCTAATTTCATTTTGTTAATTTATTATAAATCGTTCTAACCTTTTCACCTAACGTATAATTGTTAGGATTATCTTTTATGATTTTCTCAGAAATCATTAATACTCTTTCATCATCTTCGAAGTAATTATTCCAACATAATTCACATAATTGTCCTGCTCCTTCTACATAATGAGAACGATATTCTATATCAGTACTCAGATGATATGGTGTATCTGCTTTACATGTTATACATTTTTCTCTACTCATCTCCATCGTATTTTAAATTCTTAATAGTTTCCAATAAATCGGGATTGGATAACAATAATTGGGGATTATTTTTTAAAGTTTGAATTGTAATATCATTCTTTAACTTAGTTGTACTCCAACCATGTGCTCTAGATGTGTAAACAACTTGTTGAGGTAAATCATCACCAGTATATTTCTTACCTATATAATCTTCACCTAATATTCTCACATCAGGTTTAAAGAATTTTATTAAATTATACAACTCTTCTTCAGTTTGATAAGCATAAACTGCATCAACTGATTCCATTTCCATCAAAGTATTATATCTTTCAGCTCTTGGTACAACAGGTGTGTATTTGTTTGCCCTATCTAATGATGGGTCATTTTGAAGAAACACTATAAAGTAATCACAATGTTTCTTTGCAGTTTGGAATGTATAAACATAACCAGGATGTATGATATCAAAATTACCAGCGGTAAATCCAACTATCTTTTTATCTGCTCTTCCAATCATAACTTTTTATTTTACCTAATATACGAATAATATTTCAATTATCCAAATTAATTTGTAACAATTATTTCACCAGTATTCCAAGTTGGTATATACCATCTGAAATTATGTTCTTTTAACATATCAATTATCTTAACTTGCATCTTCATTGAATTACCTGTAATTACTCTACATTCAAATAATTCA